>Ga0172373_10000025_pt1 | contig 208863 bp, 196 predicted proteins | sample Lak10m_2_FD_114546 | JGI IMG/M metagenome (GOLD analysis project Ga0172373, IMG submission 114546) | Freshwater microbial communities from Kabuno Bay, South-Kivu, Congo - kab_092012_10m | ecosystem: Environmental > Aquatic > Freshwater > Lake | place: Democratic Republic of the Congo... | reverse complement strand
GGCTGAGCGCCCACGCCCACCCAGTGGGTCAAACGGTCTTGTGCAATGCGCAAGCCTTCTTCGCCGGGTTTGGCCAGGGGGTTATAAAAACCGATGCGCTCGATGAAGCGGCCGTCGCGACGGTTGCGCTTGTCGGCCACAACGATTTGGTAGAACGGGCGAGCTTTGGAGCCGCCGCGGGAGAGTCGGATCACGACCATGATGAATTCCTTGGGTGGAGACAATCAGCGCCTGAGACACGCTAGAGGCCACCCGGCCCTAGACACGCTGAAAAGCCTTGGATTATAGACAAACCCCGTGGTCCCAAGGTCGAAGCCCAACCCAGCCCTCGCATACGAAGACCAGCGGTTATGCTTCACCCCCAAATTGGCGCTCGAAGTCCCATGAAAAACAAAACCCTCGCCACCTGGCTTTCTCTGATTGGCGGCCCCTTGGGGCTTCACCGCTGGTATTTGTTCGGTTTACGCGATGGTTTCTTGTGGGCCCATGCTGCGATGACGTTGTTGGGCCTGCTGGGTTTGCAGCGCATGATGGACTTTGGCGTGGACGACATGCTGAGTTGGTGGTTGCTGCCCCTCTTGGGCTTCAGCATCGCTTGGAGTTGCCTCGAGGCTCTCATTCACGGCCTCACCTCCCCCGAAGCCTGGAACCGCCGGTTTCACCCAGAAGCCAGCGAAGCGCACCCCGCAGGGCTCACCAACTGGATCACGGTGGTGGCCATTGTGTTGTCGCTGATGGTGGGTTCAACCGCCTTGCTCTCGGGTCTGGTCCTCACTTTTCAGCATTATTTCGAAGCCCAGGTTCAAGAGGGCCTGAAACTGGCGGAATGAGATCAGCCCTCGGGGTCGCCCGCGGCCAGCCATTGCGCCCAGTCGGAAACCCGCTGAAGGCCCTCATCGTGCACCGCTTGCCGCAAATCGGGGCTCACGAGCTCGGGCAATAACTCAGCCAGCGGCTCCACCACAAAGGCGCGCAAGTGCCAACGCGGATGAGGAACGGTGAGTTGGAGGCTGCTGATTTGGGCTGAACCGTAGGCAATCAAATCCAAGTCCAGCGTCCGAGGGGCGTAGTGATAGGGTCGTTCTCGACCCGCACGGGCCTCAATCGCCAGGAGGGCCGTCAACAGGGCTGGGGCTTTGAGGGTCGTCTGAAAAACCGCCACGGCATTCCAATAGTCTGGTCCTTCAGACTGCCAAGGGGCCGATCGGTAAACCCCGGAGAAACGAACCCCATCCAGCGCCAAGTCGTGCAGGTCGGCTTGCGCCTGGCGGAAGCACGAACGGACATCCCCCAGATTGCCACCCAAAGCCACGACGACCAGCGGGGCAGTCGGTTCAGCTGGGGCTGCCATCTGGGCCCGGGGCGCTGCGAGGGCTACGCCGGCGCCGACGGCGCTTGGGCGCTTCAGTGGCCACTTCACCGCTGGATTCGGCGTGTTCGGAGCGAGCCGCAGGCTTGGCGGCAGCAGGCGAGCGCACGCGGGTGGTGGCTTGCTGACGCATGGTTTGAATCATGGCCTGTTGGTCCTCGGGGGAGGCCAGGCTGAAGGTCTCCCACCACTGTCCCAAATCCTCGGCCACCTCACCGGCTTGCACCCGCAAACGCATGAAGTCAAAGCCAGCCCTGAACCGAGGCTGTGCCACCAAGGTCATGCACGAACTGGCCGTGCGGCGCTCAAAGCGAGACTGCATGGCCCAGATTTCTCGCATGTCAGCCGCCAATTTGCCGCGGCCCGATACATCGCCCACTCGCCATTCAAACACCTCGTCCATGGCAGACATCAGCGCGGGTTGCGGGGGCTGGTCTTTGCGGTATTTGCGCCACAAGGTGTCCACATCCGACCACAGCACACACGCCAGCAAAAAGCTGGGTGCCACCGGTTTGCCCTCAGCCACGCGCCGATCGGTGTCGGCCAGGGCTGCAACCACCAAAGGCATGTCGGCGCGCTCCACCACCACATCCAGCAACGGGTAAATCCCTTTTTGCATGTTCAAGTCTTTCAGCACTTGCACACTGGCCAGCGCATGGCCGGTTTGCAGCAACTTGAGCATTTCATCGAACATCCGGCTTTGCGGCACTTGCTCCAACAAGGGCAACAAGGCCGACATCGGTTTGGCCGTCGCGGGATCGAGCTTGAACTTCAAGTGTCGGAACTTGGCGCTGAAACGCAGCGCACGCACGATGCGAACCGGGTCTTCTCGGTAGCGCTGGGCCGGGTCGCCAATCATGCGCAGAATGCGCTTTTTGGCGTCGGCAAAACCCCCGTGGTAGTCAATCACCTCTTGCGAGATGGGGTCGTAATACATGGCGTTCACGGTGAAATCACGCCGTGCCGCATCTTCATGTTGTTCGCCCCAAACGTTGTCTCGCAACAAGCGGCCACTGGCGTCCACCGCATGGCTGAGGTGTTGCAAATCCTTTTTGCTGGTGCGCTCGTTGCCCTTGACCTGATGAGCCTGATCGGACGAGAGGTTGGCGCGGAAGGTGGTGACCTCAATCACCTCGTGTTCTCGACCACGACCAAACACCACGTGCACGATGCGAAAGCGTTTGCCAATGATGAACGCACGGCGAAAAGCCGACTTCACTTCCTCGGGCGTGGCGTTGGTGGCCACATCGAAATCCTTGGGCTTGAGCCCCAGGATCAAATCGCGCACTGCACCGCCCACAATGAACGCATCAAAGCCACGGTCTTGCAGCGTCTTGACCACATCCATCGCGTGACGATCAACCCAGTCCAACTGGATGCCGTGCTGTTTCACGCCGATGCAATCCGCAACGCTGGGGTCTTTGTTTGCGCCCTTGCGCCAAAAGCGGGTGATGAGGGATTTGATCATTGAGGTTCAAACAATTGAAGAATGGGCCAGCCCCGGGTCAGGGCTTCGGCTTTGAGTCGCGCATCGGGATTGGTCACCACCGGCTGCGTGACTTTGGCCAGCAACGGCAAGTCGTTCATGGAATCGCTGTAGAACGTGGTCTCCACATCGGTCCAATCGAGGCCCTGTTGCGCCAGCCACGCTTGCACACGGGTGACTTTACCCTCTCGCAGCGACGGCGTGCCCAACACCGATCCCGTGAACCAGCCTTGCGCATCGCGTTCCAATTCGGTTGCAATCAAGGCGTCCATGCCCAAGCGCTCGGCAATGGGCGCCGTCACAAACTCATTCGTCGCACTCACCATCACCAATCGATGGCCTTGTTGCCGGTGACGCTCAACCAATTGCACAGCCGAAGTGCGAATGGCGGGCTCTATCACCTCGGCCATGAAGCGTGCCCTGGCCGCTAGGCTTTGCACTTGGCCTTTGCGGCAGATGGCCTCGGTCGCAAACCGAACATAGGCATGAATGTCTAAGGTCCCAGCCACATAGTCTTGATAAAACCCATCGTTGCGCGCCTTGAAGTCGGTGGGGTCCACCCAGCCCAATTGCAGGGTGAAATCGCCCCACGACTGGTCCGAATCAATCGGCAACAAGGTGTGGTCCAAATCAAACAAGGCCAAGGGCCGGCGGTCGCTCATGACCAGTTCTCCATCATGTCACGCAGCAAAGGAATGGTGACCGCACGCTGGTGTTGCAAAGCATAGGCATCCAAACGCACCAGCAATTCCAGCAACGATCGCAGGTTGCGGCTAAAGCGGGTGAGGATGTAGGTGATGACCTCTGGTGACAACTTCAGGCCCATGGTTTGGGCATGCGCCTGCAAGACCTCCGACATGGCCTCATCGTTCAAGGCTTTCACCTCATGAATGTGGCCCCAGCCCAAGCGCGTGCGCAAATCTTCGCGCAAGCCCAACTGAGCGGGCGGAACTTCGCCGCAAGCCACCACCGTGTGCACCTCACCAGCCGGTGGGTTGATGGCCTGGGCCAACCAACTGAAGGCCGCATGCTGCTGCAAGGTGTCGTATCGGTCGACGTCGTCCAACAACACCCAGCGCCAACGCGCATCGAATGCAATGGGCTGCTTGACCGAGGCATCGAGCCAAGCGACCGCCTCACCCCGGCTCTGAGCCAAGGCACGCACCGCCTGCAACAAGTGCGTTTTGCCCGAACCACTCATGCCCCAAAAATAAGTGGGCACCGGCGACGGGTTGGCGCTTTGGGTGAGCAGTCGCAAGTGCTGCAAGACCAGCGCGTTCGCACCGGTCACAAAATTCTCAAGACTGGGCGGACTGCCCAATTGAATGTCCAACGCCAACTGCGTCATGCCCTGAACCGACATCAGCCCTCACCCAGCCAAGCGCCCGACTCCAACCGCTGGCGCAAACGCCTGACGGCCACCACGGCCACCGCACTCATGGGTAGGGCCAGCAGCACCCCCACAAATCCCATGGCCTGGCCAAAGGCCAGCAACGCAAAAATGACCCCCAAGGGGTGCAAGCCAATGCGTCCACCCACCCATTTGGGTGTGAGCACAAAGCTTTCAATGAGTTGCCCCAAGCCATACACAATGCCCACCCCCAACAAAGCATGCAGTGGGGGAAATTCCAGCAAGCTGGCCAACAAGGCCAACAACAAGCCCAGGCCAAAACCCAGATAGGGAATGAAAACCGCCAGTCCGGTGAAGACCCCAATCGGCCAGGCCAGGCTCAGGCCCATGAGCCACAAGCCCACTGCGTAGTAAAGCGCCAGCACCAGCATGACCCGCAACTGACCGCTGAGGTAATGCCCCAACATGTCGTCGGACTCTTTCAAAAAGCCTTGAACACTGGGCAAGAGGGGGCGCGGCACCCACGACAACAGGCTGGCCAACATGCGCGGACCATCCAACAAAAAGAAAAACAGGACCACGGGAATCAGAATCAAATTGCCCAGCAGCGCCAGCGCCACGCTGCCGCCCATGCGCACCGACTGCAAGGTCGCTTGCAAGCCATTTTGGAATGACAGGTTCAGGTTGTCCCGCACGAATTGCTGGATCGCGGCCAAGTCCCAATCGAGCCGAATCCCCCAAGCCGAGGCCCAAGGCGCCAAACTGGCTTGCAATCGGCTGATCATTTCTGGCAGTTGCGCACGCAAGCGCGGCCACTCCTGGGCCAAGACCGGAACAATGAGGGTCAGAAACCCCAGGAGCATCAAACCAAAGGTGAGGGCCACCAACACCACCCAAAGCGGTCGCAAAGCGGGCTTCGCGAATCGGGCCTCCAAGGCATCCACCCACGGGTGCAACAAATAAGCCAGCAAGGCTGCGGTGACAAAGGGCGTGAGCACCGGGGAGAGCCACCACCCCAAAAGCACCAGGGTCAAAAGCCCCAAAAGCGCAAAGACCCAGGGACGCTGTGAGCGTTCAATTTGCATACAGAACCACCAATGGGGGTCACTAGAATGCCGCGATTCTATCGATGCGCCCTCGATCGCGCCCAATTCCTGCCATGACCCAACCCCTGACCTACAAAGACGCCGGCGTGGACATCGATGCGGGCGACGCCCTGGTCGAACGCATCAAGCCCTTGGCCCGCAAAACCCTGCGCGATGGCGTCCTCGCAGGCATTGGCGGTTTTGGCGCACTCTTCGAAGTCCCCAAGCGCTACCGAGAGCCCGTTTTGGTGTCGGGCACCGATGGCGTGGGCACCAAACTCAAACTCGCCTTTGAATGGGGCATGCACGATCACGTGGGCGTCGACTTGGTGGGCATGAGCGTCAACGATGTGTTGGTTCAAGGCGCCGAGCCCCTGTTTTTCCTCGATTACTTTGCTTGCGGTCGGCTCGATGTGGACATTGCTGAGCGCGTGGTGGCCGGAATTGCCCGCGGATGCGAACTCAGTGGTTGCGCCCTGATTGGCGGCGAAACCGCCGAAATGCCCGGCATGTATCCCGATGGCGAATACGACCTGGCTGGCTTTTGTGTGGGGGTGGTCGAAAAGTCTCGCATCCTCACCGGGCAAACCGTGGCCAAAGGCCAGGTGGTGCTGGGTTTGGCCTCCAATGGGGTGCACTCCAACGGCTTTTCACTGGTGCGCAAATGCATCGACCGCGCCGGCTCCAACTTGCCCGCCCAACTCGATGGGCAGCCCTTGCGCGAAGCCCTCATGGCGCCCACGCGCTTGTATGTGCAACCGGTGTTGTCGGTGCTGGCTCAACACACCATTCACGCCATGGCGCACATCACCGGCGGGGGCCTGATTGAAAACATTCCTCGCGTCATGCCCAAAGGGTTGGGGGTCGATCTTTTCCAAGGCGCTTGGCCAAAAACCGAGCTCTTCCACTGGCTGCAAACCGTCAGCGGCATCGATGACATTGAAATGAACCGCACCTTCAACAACGGCATCGGCATGGTGTTGGTGGTGTCGGCCGAGGAAGCCTCGGCAGTGGCCGCTTCACTGACCCGAGCTGGCGAAACGGTGCACCGCATCGGCCGGGTGGTGGAACGCAGCCAAGGGGCTTGCGTTCAGCTGGTCGACGAGCGCGAGGCCTCCAGCACCGCCTGACGCGCCTTCACCGCCTGCAAGGCGGGGGCGTCATTTCGCCGCCAATAAATCTCTTCCAAGTTGCGCAACATGCGGGCCAGGATGTCGCGCGGCCCGGCACTGCCCAGTGCCTGGCTCAGGGCATGGTCAGTCTGCGCTGATTGCGCATCCATAGGTAAACCGGGCATCCACGTGCTCAAGCGCACCAGCAGATCCTCGCGCGCCAACACATGGCCGGTGAAGGGGTCAATCACCACCTTCGCGCCTTTGGGTTGCAACAGGTTGACCTTCAGTAAGAAATGGCCGGGGAAGTTCACTCCGGCAGCATCCAGCCCCATGGACTGTGCCAACTCCAGCCAAATGACCGCCAAGCTCACGGGAATGCCCCGACGCGTTTGAATCACCTGATGCAAAAACGAATTGCCCGGATCGTCGTAGTGGTTGACATTGCCCGCGAAGCGGCATTCTTCAAAAAAGAATCGATTGAGCACCTGCAAGCGCTCCAAGGTGTCCAGGTCTGAGGACCAACGCCGCTGCAGCATGCGCACCAAGTGGTCCACCTCCTCCAGCACCCACTCCACATCCTGGACCTCATGCGCAACATGAGCCAAACAAGCCGCTGCTTCCAACAGGGGCAGGTCACGGTCGCTGCTCACCAACGATTCGAAATAAGACAAGGCATTGGTTTGTGCCCAATCCAGTTTCATGTCTTGGCCTTCCCCATGAGTTCAGCCTTTCACAATGGCTTTCAAAGGAAAACGCATCAACGCGAGCAGGGCCAGATACAACGCACCCGCCCCCGCCAAGGCGCCAGCCAACAGGGCCATGCGCAAGACCGGCTGTGCCGACAAGGCCACCCAGTCCCAGTGCTGCGCCACCCACCACAGGGCCGCCGCCAGACACACACTGGCCAAAACGGCCCGCGTGCATTCCCACAGCCACTTCACCTGGGTGTGCCAACGCCCGGTTCGCACCAAGCCTTGCATCAGCCAAAAGGCGTTGAACAAAGCCCCCAACCCGATGGTCAATGACAGCGCACCGTGCGCGAGCCACGGCACCAACAACACATTGCCCACTTGGGTGAGCACCAGCACCCGCAAGGCAATCCGCACCGGGGTGCGGGTGTCCCCTTCGGCATAAAACGCCGGCGCCAAGACCTTGATCGCAATCAGGCCCAAGAGGCCCACACCATAGCCCCGCAAAGCCCAGGCGGTTTGATGCACATCGTGGGCGGTGAACGCCCCATAGTGAAAGAGCACGCTCACCAAGGGCTGAGCGAACACCAGCAAGGCCACCGCACAAGGCAGGGCGAGCACCAGCACCACCCTGAGCCCCCAATCCAGCATGCGGGAAAAAGCCTGATCGTCTTTTGCGGCCCGTGCCGAAGCCAGGCTGGGCATGAGGCTCACCCCCAGCGCCACGCCCAACAAGGCGGTGGGGAACTCCATGAGTCGGTCGGCATAACTGAGCCAGCTGACACTGCCAGCCCCCAAATGCGAGGCAATTTGCGTGTTGATGAGCAACGACAGTTGCGCCACCCCAACCCCCAACAGCGCAGGCCCCATGCGCGTCAGAATGCGCTGCGTGCCCGAATGGCGCCAGGCCTGTTGCAAAGCCGATGGACGCCAGCTGATGCGTGGCAACAACCCCAATGCCCGCAAGGCAGGCACTTGCAGGGCCAGTTGCAACACCCCACCCACCATCACACCGCCAGCCAAGGCCAAAACCGGCGGCCAGCCATGCTGAGTCACCCATGGGGTTAAGCCTATGGCCGCGCCAATCATGCACAGGTTCAACACCACGGGGGTGGCCGCTGGCACCGCAAAACGCTTGTAGGTGTTCAACACCCCGGCGCTCAATGCCACCAACGACATGCAAGCAATGTAGGGAAACATGGCGCGCGTCATGAGCACCGTGACCGAAGCCGTCTCAGGGGCTGTGGCCAAGCCACTGGCCAAAATCCAAACCAAAGCGGGGGCCACCACCACCCCCAGCACACTCACCACCACCAGCACCAAGCTCAGCACACTGGCCACGGCATCCAGCAATTCGCGGGTTGCCGGTTCCCCTTGAGCCGTTCGGGTGCGGCTCAGTTCGGGGACAAAGGCTTGGCTGAAGGCCCCTTCGGCAAAGAGGCGGCGAAACAAATTGGGAATACGAAAGGCCACATTGAAGGCATCGGTGAGCGCGGTGGCACCAAAGAGCGCTGCGATCAGCAACTCGCGCGCCAACCCTGCGACCCGTGACAACAGGGTGAAGAAAGAAACAACAGAAGCGGCGCGAAACAGGCTCACGTGGCGAGTTTAGCCGCCAGTTCAGCCAACGCCAGTCAGGGCGACCCAGGACTTTGCTAGAATCTGCGGCTTTGTCGGCATCATCCACAGACACACAAGGAAAACATCATGGCATCAGCCAAACCCAAGAAAAGCCCCCGTCTGGCTTCCGGTCGCAAACGCGCCCGTCAAGACGTCAAACTCAATGCAGCCAACAGCTCGCTGCGCTCCAAATACCGCACCGCCGTCAAGAACGTCGAAAAGGCCGTGCTGACCGGTGACAAAGCGAAGGCCACCGAGCTCTTCGCCAAAATGCAATCCGTTGTGGATGCCGTGGCCGACAAGGGCATCTTCCACAAAAACAAGGCTGCTCGCGACAAGAGCCGTCTGAGCGCCAAGGTCAAGGCCCTGGCCGCCGCCTGAACATCAGGCATTCGCCCGGCCCGCTGAGGGCTGCCGTTTGAACGGGTGCGCTACCGACAAAAAAAAACAAACCGCCGCTTATGCGGCGGTTTTTCTTTGCGCGTTTGAATTCAAGTGGGTTTGGATTCCGCGGGGTCCAACGGGCCTTGCAGGGTTTGCAGGCCGTTGTCGCGGGCAAAGTTCAAGACGAAATCCCAAGCCATGGGCTCCGCCTCGCGCAAGTCAGCGTGAATCACCACGCATTTGACGCCCCCCCACTGGTTGGGCAAGCACCAGGGCGAATAACTGATGGGGGAATGGCCGAGGGCACCGCCCGGCCGAAAACTGCTCATGACCCCCGCCAAGCGCTCGGCCCAATCGCTCGGACGAAAAGCTTTTCCCTCCGGGGTCTGACCCAGGATCAGGGTTTCGTGAGCGCGTAAAACAAACATGAAGGCGTGGACAGGGAACTCGAAACAAGCGGCACAAGGCCAGCGGCGACTGGCATTGTAGGAGATGCACAGGCGACACTACGGGTTTTCACGAACCCGCGCTCACGAGGTGAGTGATCACCAACGGGAGGGCCAAACCCAGCGCAGCGAAGCGGCAGCTGAGGTCTTAGAATGATTCAGGCCCACCGCATCGGTTTGGGCCATTTTTTTCACGAAAGGTTGCCCCATGAACGCCGCCGTTTCAGCCATGCCCCACACCATGAACACCTATGGGCGATTGCCCATGTCGGTTTCGCACGGCAACGGACTGCGCGTTTGGGACACCGATGGCAAGTGCTACTTGGACGGCCTGGCTGGCATCGCCGTGAACACCTTGGGTCATAACCACCCCAAGCTGGTTCCGGCCTTGCAAGCCCAGGTGGCCAAGATGATGCACTGTTGCAACTACTACCTCATTCCCGAGCAAGAGCAATTGGCCGCCCAACTGGTCAAGCACTCGGGCATGAGCAACGTGTTTTTCTGCAACTCCGGTCTGGAGGCCAACGAGGCCGCCATCAAGCTGGCACGCAAATACGGTCACGACAAAGGCATCAGCCGGCCCGTCATCGTGGTCTATGAAAAAGCCTTTCATGGTCGCTCCCTCGCCACCCTCAGTGCCACCGGCAACGCCAAGATTCAAAAAGGCTTTGAGCCCTTGGTCGAAGGCTTTTTGCGCGTGCCCCTCAACGACATCAACGCCCTGCGCGAGCTCACCGCCAACAACCCCAACGTGGTGGCGGTGTTCATGGAAACCATTCAAGGCGAAGGCGGCGTCAACCCCATGCGCGCCGAATACTTGCGCGAGGTGCGGGCCCTGTGTGACGACAAAGACTGGTTGCTCATGATCGACGAGGTGCAATGCGGCATCGGCCGAACGGGCAAATGGTTTGCCCACCAATGGGCTGGCATCGTGCCCGACGTCATGCCCTTGGCCAAAGGCTTGTCCTCCGGCGTCCCCGTGGGCGCAGTGGTCGCCGGCCCCAAAGCCGCTCACATCTTCCAGCCCGGCAGCCATGGCGGGACGTTTGGCGGCAACCCCTTGGCCATGCGAGCCGGTTTGGAAACCTTGCGCATCATCGAAGAAGACCGCCTGATGGACAACGCCACGCGCATCGGCAACCACTTGCGCGAATCCCTCACCCAAGCCTTGTCCCAGGTGCCGGGTTTTGTAGAAATCCGCGGCCAAGGCTTGATGTTGGGCATTCAGCTCGACCGCCCCTGTGGCGTCATCATGGAACGCGCCTTGGCAGCGGGCTTGTTGTTGAGCGTCACGGCCGAATCCGTGGTGCGCTTGGTGCCGCCGCTCATCATCACCGAGGCAGAGGCCGATGAAATCGTGTCCATCCTCGTGCCCGTCATTCGCGACTTTTTGCAGGAAGGAAACAGCCCATGAGGCACTACCTTCAGTTTTCCGATGGCTCGGCCGACGACTACCGCCATTTGTTTCAGCGCTCGGCCTACATCAAGGCGAAGTTCAAGGCCTATGAAAAGCATCAGCCCTTGAGCGACCGCACCCTGGCCATGATTTTCGAAAAGGCGTCCACCCGCACCCGCGTGAGCTTCGAAGCGGGCATGTATCAGCTGGGTGGCTCGGTGGTCAACCTCACCAACAACGACACCCAACTGGGTCGTTCCGAACCCATTGAAGACACCGCACGGGTCATCAGCCGCATGGTGGACTTGGTCATGATTCGCACCTTTGGCCAAGAACGCATCGAACAGTTCGCCAGCCACTCGCGCGTGCCCGTCATCAACGGCCTCACCAACGAGTTTCACCCCTGCCAAATCCTGGCCGACTTGTTCACCTACATTGAGCACCGGGGCGATGTGAACAACCCCCTCGACTGCTTGCGCGGCATCACCGTGGCCTGGGTGGGCGATGGCAACAACATGGCCAACACCTGGCTGCAAGCGGCAGAAATACTCGACTTCACCGTCCACGTTTCCACCCCGAGTGGCTACGAGGTGGACCGTGCCGTCGCGGGCATCCAAAGCGACGCCCACCACAAGGTGTTCAAAGATCCCGTGCAAGCTTGCCAAGGCGCCGACCTGGTCACCACCGATGTCTGGACCAGCATGGGCTACGAGGCCGAGAACGAAGCCCGTCTCAAAGCTTTTGCCCAATGGCGCGTCGATGAACGCATGATGGCTGCCGCCAAACCCCAAGCCTTGTTCATGCACTGTTTGCCTGCACACCGCGGCGAGGAAGTCACCGCCGAAGTCATCGATGGACCGCAATCGGTGGTGTGGGACGAAGCCGAAAACCGCTTGCACGTGCAAAAAGCGCTGATGGAATTTTTGCTGCTCGGCCAGCCCTGAGTGCAACGGGTGAGCGACGCCCTCGAATGCACCACTTGCGGCGCTTGCTGCGCCAGCTTTCGGGTGGATTTTTCCGGTTACGAGACCCAGGCTCAGGGGGGTGCTGTGCCCGACGGCTTGTGTGCCCCGCTCACCGACACCTTGCACCGCATGAACGGCACCGACCACAGCCCCCCACGGTGTGCAGCCCTGTGGGGCCAGGTGGGCGTCAAAGCCACCTGTGGCATCTACGAATGGCGCCCATCGCCTTGCCGGGAATTTGAAGCGGGCAGCGACGCTTGCCACCGGGCCCGCCAGCGCCACGGGCTTTGAGCCCCATTCAACCGCGATACAACCAAGGCACGTCCATCACCGCCTGCGCTTGCCAGCGCAAGCCCATGTCGCGCAGCCCCGCACGCAAGCCGGTCGCATGGAACCACTCCCCATTGCGCTGGGCCTTGCGTTGCACCCGGGCACATCGGGCCCAGCGCGACTGGGCATAAGCCGCCCAAGCGGTTGCCCAATCGCCGCCTGCAGGCGGACCCAGGGTTTGGGCACAACGGGCCAAGTGGTCGGCATCTTCAATGGCCATGCCAGCACCCTGCCCCATGTAAGGCAGCATGGGGTGCGCCGCGTCGCCCAATAGCGCCACTCGCCCCATGGCCATGGCCTGCGGCGAATCCAAGGGTTGGGCAGCCACCAACGGCCACGCACGCCAATCCGGCACCACGCTCAACAGCGACCACAACGAGCTGGGACAACGCGCCCGCACCTCGTCCAGTGCCGCTTGCACCGCCTGCGGCTCCGGGCGTTGCTCCCAAGCCGGCTGCATCGAGGGCCCGGCCTGGCGCATGAGCACCACCACATTCAAAGTGCGCCCCGCTTGAACGGGATACATCACCACGTGGCAGCGCGCCAGCATCCACACCCGCACCATTGGGTCTTGCCAAGCGGCGGGCACTTCGCTCATGGGCAACAAACTGCGATAGGCCACTTGGCCAGTGTTCACCCGTTGGGCCTGAGGCCACAGGGTGGATTGCGTCAAGCTCCAAACGCCATCGGCCGCCAACACGGCCTCGGCGGTCCAACTGCGCGGCGCTTCGTTCCCTTTGGGGCCCGTTTGCACCACCACCTGCTGCGTGTCGAGTCGCAGCGAGACCATGGGGCTGTCGAGCGACAAACGGGTGCGCCCTTCGCTCAGCACTGCTTCGCGCAGGGCTTGGTGCAAATCGCCCCGGTGCACACACCAATAAGGGGCACCGTAGCGCTGCGTCACCGACTGACCCAGCGGCAACACACCCACCACCTCGCCCATTTGGTTTCTGGCTTCCAAGGCTTGCGGGACGCACACGACCTGTTCCAGTGCGGGGCCCAGGCCCCAAGCCAATAGCCGTCGAGTGGCATTGGGGCCCAATTGAATGCCCGCGCCCACCTCGGCCAAATGCGCGCTTTGTTCGATCAGGTGCAAAGGGTGATGCGCGGCCAAGCCCTGGTGTTGCCAGGCCTGCGCCATGGCCAAGCCCGCAATGCCAGCCCCCAGGACCAACACCTCAGGCTCAAGCCTGGGCTTGGGCAAACCGCCGGGTGCAGTCATCCAAGGCTTCCAGCCAAGCCTGCTTGTCGGCCTCAGGGGCAAAGCTGGCCTCCAGGCTGTTGCGGGCGAGGCCATACAACTGAGCCGGCGACAGGTTCAGGGCCTCCCAAGGCAACAGGTAGTTGTCCATCAGGTCGCCGCCAAAGTAGGCGGGGTCGTCGGAATTGACCGTGACACACAAGCCCGCATCCAGCAGTTGCTTGAGGTTGTGGTCTTGCATGCGTGGAAAAACGCACAGCTTGATGTTGGAGGTGGGGCAAACCGTCAGGGGAATGCGGTGCTCGGCCAAGTGCTGCATCAACACGGGGTCATGCACCGCTTGCACGCCATGGTCAATGCGCTCCGCTTTGAGCAATTGCAAGGCTTGCCAAATGTAGTCCGGCGGGCCTTCCTCGCCCGCATGGGCAACCACACGCAAACCATCGGCACGGGCCTGAGCGAACACGCGCTCAAACTTGGATGGCGGATGACCCACTTCGCTGGAGTCCAGGCCCACGCCCAAGATCTGATCCAAATGCGGTTTCGCTTGGGCGTAAACCGCCAGGGCATCGTCCTCACTCAGGTGCCTCAAAAAACACAAGATGAGGGCCACGCTCATGCCCCATTGCTGCTGAGCCTTTTGCGCCGCAGCGGTGAGGCCAGCCATCACCACCGACACCGGCACCCCGCGCTCGGTGTGCGTTTGAGGATCAAAAAACATTTCGCAACGCACCACACCTTGGTGATGCAATCGATTCAGGTAAGACCAGGCCATGTCATAAAAATCGGCCTCGGTGAGCAAGACGCTGGCGCCTGCGTAATAAATATCGAGAAAGCTTTGTAAATCGGTGAACGCATAGGCCTGCTTCAGGGCCTCAGCGCTGGGGTAAGGCAGCGCAACGCCATTGCGCTGGGCGAGCTGAAAAATCAGCTCGGGCTCCAGCGTGCCCTCGATGTGAACATGCAGTTCCGCTTTGGGGCATGCCCGGACCCAATCGCTCACGCGATGGGCCGGAATGGCGTTGGCCAACTCACTCATTTGGCGCCAGGCACCTTGCCTTCCACGCCCTTGACGTAGAAGTTGACACCGCCCAAGAAGGCGTCATCGGCCACTTGGTCTTTCTTCAAGACCTCTTTGCCGGTGTTGTCGACGATGGGGCCATTCCAAATGGCAAACGTGCCATCGGCCAGGCCTTTTTTGATCTCGGCCACGCGGGCCTTGGTGTCGGCGGGCACGTCATCGGCGATGGACACGATGTCGATGGCGCCCTCTTTCACGCCCCACCACACGCCGGTGTTGCCCGTCCACTTGCCTTCCAGCATGTCGCGGGTGGCTTTCAAATAGTAGGGACCCCAGTTGATGACGGCCGAGGCCAAGTGGGCCTTGGGGCCATAAGCGGTCATGTCAGAGTCCCAACCAAAGGCGCGCTTGCCTTTGTCTTGGGCGGTTTTCAGCACGGCTGGCGAATCGGTGTTTTGGAAGAGCACGTCTGCACCACCGTTGATCAGTGAAGTGGCGGCTTCGGTTTCTTTGGGCGGGTTGAACCATTCGTTCACCCACACCACCTTGGTCTTCACTTTCGGGTTGGACGATTGCGCACCCAGCGTGAAGCTGTTGATGTTGCGAATCACTTCAGGAATGGGAATGGAGGCCACCACGCCCAAGGTATTGGACTTGGTCATCTTGCCAGCGATCACACCCGCCATGTAGGCACCTTCGTAGGTGCGGCTGTCGTAGGTGCGCAGGTTTTCGGCTTTTTTGTAGCCCGTGGCGTGCTCGAACTTCACGTCGGTGTGGTCAGCGGCCACTTTGAGCATGGGGTCCATGTAACCAAAGGTGGTGCCAAAAATCAGCTTGTTGCCCTGCCCCACCAAGTCACGCATCACGCGCTCGGCATCGGCCGACTCGGGCACGTTTTCCACGAAGGTGGTTTTCACCTTGTCACCAAACTCTTTTTCAATGGCCAAGCGGCCGTTGTTGTGAGCAAACGTCCAGCCGCCATCGCCCACCGGGCCCACGTAGGCAAAAGCAATTTTCAAGGGCTCGGCCTTGGGTGCCGGCGCGGGCTCAGCCGCCTTGGGGGCCTCGGCTTGCTTGGGGGCCTCGGACTGGCCGCAAGCCACCAGGGCGGCGGCGGACACCGCAGAGAGGGCTGCCAGGCGCACCCAGCGACGTTTGTTGAGATCAGTCATGGAGTAGTTCCTTTCAATGGAGGGATGATGAGAATTATGAGCCAGGGAAAAAGGGTTTTCCAATGGAAGCGGGCATGTTCACGCGCAGCCACTGGGGATTTCGGGACATGAGGGCCAACACCACAATGGTGGCGACGTAGGGCAACATGGTGAGGAATTGGCTGGGCACGTTGACGCCCGCCGATTGCAGGTGAAATTGCAGCATGGTGACCCCGCCAAACAGGTAAGCCCCCAACAACACCCGCGCCGGGCGCCAGGTGGCAAACGTGGTCAAGGCCAAGGCAATCCAGCCCTTGCCCGCAATCATGCCCTCGACCCACAAGGGGGTGTAAATGATGGAAATGTAGGCCCCGGCCAGGCCGCACAAACCTCCGCCCACCATCACGGCTACCAAGCGAATGCGGCGTACCGGATAGCCCAGCGCATGGGCCGATTCGGGGGATTCGCCCACCGAGCGCAACACCAAACCCGCACGGGTGCGGTAGAAAAACCAGATCAGGCCCACCACCAAGGCAATCGTGAAATACACCATCGGGTGGTGGCGGAAAAACGCGGCCCCCAGCCAAGGCCAGTCACCCAGCACCGGCCAAGAAAAATTGGGGCGCTCGGGCAAACGGGCTTGCACATACGAGGTGCCGACGAAAGCCGAAAAGCCCGCACCAAACAAACTCAGGGCCAAGCCCGTGGCGTATTGGTTGGTGTTGAGCCAAATCACCAGCCACCCAAAAATGCCCGCCATCAGGGCACCGGCCGCAATGCCTGCCGCAAAGCCGGCCAAATCGCTGCCGGTGTGCACCACAGCGGCAAACCCGGCAATGGCCGCACACAACATCATGCCCTCGGCGCCCAGGTTGAGCACCCCCGCTTTTTCATTGATGAGCAGACCCAAGGAGGCCAGCGCCAGCACCGTGCCGGCATTCATGGTGGCAGCCACCAACAAGGCATAGGTTTCCATCAGGCGGCCTCCTCACGACGCGCAGGCCCCCAGCGGAGCCGGTAATTCATCAGGGTGTCGCAGGCCAGCAATGCAAACAGCAACAAACCTTGAAACACCCCGGTGAGCGAACGCGGCAAGCCCAAGCGCGACTGGGCCAATTCGCCCCCAATGTAGAACATGCTCAACAACAAGGCCGAGAACACCATGCCCACCGGATGCAAGCGCCCGACAAACGCCACGATGATGGCGGCAAAGCCATAGCCCACGGGCACATAAGGCGTGAGCTGGCGCAAGGGCCCAGCCACCTCCAAGCCACCCGCCAAACCGGCCGCACCACCCGAGACCAGCAAAGCCAGCCACAGCGCCCGGCGTGACGAGAACCCCGCATAGCGGGCCGCCGCAGGGGCCATGCCCCCCACTTGGTGGGCGAAACCCGCTCGGGTTCGAAACAGGAACAGCCACAAAGCCCCCACACCCAGCACCGCGAAGATCACCCCCACATTGACCCGCGAACCCTTGAACAAGCGCGGAATTTGAGCCACGGCCTCAAAGGCCTGGGTTTGCGGGAAGTTGTAGCCCTTGGGGTCTTTCCAAGGCCCATACACCAGGTAATTGAGCACCATGATGGCCACATAAACCAGCATGAGGCTCACCAGGATTTCATTGGCGTTGAAACGGTCGCGCAGCCATGCGGTGACCCCCGCCCAGAACATTCCGCCCACCACACCCGCCAGCACCGCGAGCATCCAAAACCCCGCCGGGCTTTGGGCGTTGGCCATCAAGGCCATGCCCGAGGCAAAAATGGCCCCCATGACAAACTGACCCTCGGCGCCAATGTTCCACACGTTGGCACGAAAACACACCGACAAGCCCAGCGCAATGATGAGCAAAGGCGTGGCCTTCACCAACAACTCAGACCAGGCATAGGCGCTTTTGATGGGCTCCCAGAAAAAGACCAACAAACCCTTGATGGGGTCCTTGCCCAGCAAAGCAAACAACAACACCCCAATGAGCACCGTGATGAACAAAGCCAGCACGGGCGAGGCGTAGCGCCAAGCGTTGGACGTTTGGGCGCGGGGTTCAAGCCTGAGCATGGTTCACCTCGTTCACGCTGGCCCCGTCCCACAAGCCGCTCATCCAAATGCCAATTTGGTCCACCGTGGCCTGGGCCCTGGGCAGGCTGGGCGAGAGCTGCCCATTGGCCATCACGTGCAAGCGGTCGGACAGTTCCATGAGCTCATCCAATTCTTCGCTGATGACCAAAACCGCACAGCCCGAATCGCGCAAGGCCACCAGGGCCGCGCGAATTTGCGCGGCGGCTCCCACATCCACACCCCAGGTGGGCTGGGCGACGATGAGCACCCGGGGCTGGGCTTCAATCTCGCGGCCCACAATGTATTTCTGCAAATTGCCCCCCGACAAAGACCGCGCAGGGGCATCTGGCCCGGCGGCCTTGACCCGATAGCGATCGATGATGGCTTGGGCTTGCTCGCCCAAGGCCTTGCGGTTGAGCCAGCCCAACCAGCCGGCCAAGCCCCGTTGTGACACCGCTTCATCGCGAGTGAGCAACAAGTTGTCGGCCAAGCTCAGGCTGGGCACCGCGCCACGGCCCAAGCGCTCCTCGGGCACGAAATGCCAGCCCAGTTGGCGCCGCTCGTGGGCGTCCAAGGCATCGATGCTTTGCGCGCCCAACCACAAGGTGCCGGGCTGTGCCCGCAAGTCCTCGCCCGACAGGCACTGCAGCAACTCGCGCTGGCCGTTACCCGACACGCCGGCAATGCCCACCATTTCACCGGCCCGCACCTCCAAGTCGATGCCGCGCAAATCCACACCAAAGGGGTCTTCGGCTGGCAAAGCCAACTGGGTCACGCGCAACAAGGCCTCGCCAGGCTTCGAGGCTCGCACCGACAACTCGGGCGGTTGGCTGCCAATCATCATTTGGCTCAGCGAGGCATTGGTTTGCTCGCGGGGGTCACACTCACCCGTCACCGCCCCGGCCCGCATCACGGTGCAATGGGTGCACAGGCTGCGAATTTCATGCAACTTGTGGCTGATGTAGAGAATGGCGCGCCCCTCATCGGCCAATTGGCGCAAGACCACAAACAATTTGTCGACCGCTTGCGGCGTGAGCACCGAGGTGGGCTCATCCAGAATGAGCAACTGGGGGTTGCTCAGCAAGGCGCGAATGATCTCCACCCGCTGCATCTCCCCCACACTCAGGCTGTGCACCGGGCGTTGCGGGTCCACATCCAAACCATATTGGCGAGCCACCGCATCAATGCGCTCGCTCACCTGCGCGAGTGACTCGCTGCGATCCAAACCGAGCCAAACGTTTTCAGCCACGGTCAGGGTGTCGAACAAACTGAAATGCTGAAACACCATGCTGATGCCCAAGGCCCGCGCCATTTGCGGGTTGCGCACCTGAACCCGCTGGCCTTGAAACGCCATCCAGCCCTCGTCGGGTTGCACCACCCCGTAAATGATTTTCATCAGGGTGGATTTGCCCGCCCCGTTTTCACCCAACACGGCGTGGATCTGACCGGGGTCCACCAACAAGCTCACCTCGCGGTTGGCCACCACGCCGGGGTAGCGCTTGGTGATCTGATTCAGTTGCAACAAATGCTCGCTCATGCCGGAACCTTGCGTGCGTTGAAAGAAGACAGGCCTGCCACCGTGGCCTTGACCTGCTCGCGCAACCATTGGCCAGAGGCCGAGGTGTGGCTGCGTTCATGCCAGAGCTGATGGTAGGTCATGCGCTCAAAGGCCACGGGTGGCGGCAACATCACCAAATCGCCGCCCAAGGGCCCTTGCAGGTGACGCTCGCAAAAATGCCGGCCGGTGGTGAGCACCAGCAGGCTGGAGGCCACCATTTGGGGAATCAGGCCAAAGTGGGCGCAACGCACCGCAATGTGCCGCTCCAGACCCTGGGCATCGAGTTGCTGATCGATCACCCCGCGCCAGCCGGGATAGGCCGAGGTGGGTGCCACGTGGTCGCATGCCAGCCAATCCTCGGGGCTCCAGCCCCGCTGCACCGCGGGGTGGCGTCGGCTCACCAAGGACATGACTTCGTCTTCAAACAAGGGGTAACCGTGAAGCTGTTCGTTGGGGTCCGTCCAGTTGGCGATCACCAAATCCAATCGGCCTTGTGCCAAATCGTCGAGGTAAGGGGCTTGCCAATTCAGGGGCTGCAATTCCACCGAACTGTCGGGCGCGAGTTGGCGCATCCGGACCACCAGTTGCGGCAAGAACAGCGGATCCAGGGTGTCGGAGGCGGCCACCCGAAACACCTGCTGGGTGGTGGCTGGCCAAAAGCTTCGGGGCGTGCCCAACAAAGCCTGGGCGGCATCGAGCAATCGCCCGGCGGGCTCCAGCAGGCTCAGCCCCACTTCGGTGGGCACCATGTGCGTGCCCGCACGCACCAAGATGGGGTCGCCCAGCACCAAACGCAAACGTCGCAAGGCCTGCGAGACGGCGGGTTGATGCTGGCCCAAGATGAGGGCCGTGCGAGAAACGCTGCGTTCAGTCAACAAGGTGTGAAGCGTCCGAATGAGTTGGAGGTCAATCTTGTCGAAAAGTGGAGCGGTTTTCATATCCAAACCCGGATAGAGACTATTCACAACCAAGCATGAGTCATGCCGACTTATTCCTTAACCTAACGCCTCGGAGTGATTCATGACCCAGACCGCCATTTCCACCAGATCAGACCCTCAGCCCTTGCGCTTTTGGCGCGGTGGCGAGATCAGGACGCTGACGAATGTAACACCCAGCCAAACGCTGTTGAGCGTGCTCCGGGAAAGCCTGAGGGCCTGTGACACCAAGGAAGGCTGCGGGGCTGGGGACTGCGGCGCCTGCACCGTGGTGGTGGGGCGGCCCAGCGAAACGGGCCTGACATTCGAAGCCATCAACAGCTGCTTGCGCCCCGCCCATGCCATCGATGGCCTGGCCTTGTGGACCGCCAGCGACTTGCGCCAAGCCGATGGCCGCTTGCACCCCGTTCAGCAAGCCTTGGTGGATCACCACGGTTCGCAATGTGGCTTTTGCACCCCCGGCATGGTCATGAGCTTGTTTGCCCTTCACCAACGCACCGTTGCCCAAGGGCGCACCCCCACCGACGACGACATTCACCTGGCCTTGTCGGGCAACTTGTGCCGATGCACGGGCTACCGCCCCATCGTCGACGCCGCGCGCGCCCTGAGCAGTTCAGCCGCCGAGCCCTTGCCGCTGGATGCCATTCAACAAGCCTTGTCGGCCTTGCCTGCGCGCGACAACGCCCACAGCACCTATGCCCTGCCCACCAGCCTCGACGAATTGCTGCGGTTGCGCAGCGCCCGACCGCATGCCCGGCTCATCGCTGGGGCCACCGATGCGGGCTTGGAACTCACCCAGCAATTGGCGCAATGGGACAGCGTGATCGACCTGAGCCGGGTGGCCGAGTTGCGCCGGGTGGAATCGTTTGTTCACCACATCGCCATTGGGGCGGCCGTGCCCTTGCAAGAGGCCTTCGACGCCCTGAGCGCCGACCGCCCAGAAATTCAGGCCTATGGCCATCGCTTTGCCGGTTGGCCCATTCGGCAATCGGGCACCTTGGGCGGGAACATCGCCAATGCATCGCCCATTGGCGACAGCATGCCGCTGCTGCTCGCCTTGGGCGCCAGCGTGGTGCTCATGCGCGATGACAGCGGCCAGCTCAGCGAGCGCGAGGTGTTGCTGAGCGACTTCTTCACCGGCTATCGCCAAACCCAAATGCGAGCCGATGAGGTGCTGGCCTTTGTGCAAGTGCCGCGCCCCGTTTCGGGTGAATGGCTGGGCGTCTACAAGGTGGCCAAACGCTTCGAAGACGACATCTCGGCCGTTAGCTTGGCCCTGCACATGGTGATTCGGCAAGGCACGCTGCTGGGGGTTCGCATCGGCGTGGGGGGCGTGGCCGCCACCCCCAGTCGCGCCCTGCGCACCGAAGCCGTGCTCGAAGGCCAGCCCGATGAGCCCGCCACCTGGGCACTGGCCATGCAAACCCTGAGCGACGAGTTCTCACCCTTGAGCGACTTGCGCGCCAGCGCCGACTACCGCCGACAAGTCCTGGCCCACTTGCTGGAGCGGGCCTGGGTCGAACGTCGCGGCCACCACCTCACCCGCTTGGAGGAGGTGTGATGGCCAGCTGGTCTGAACGCACCCCGTCGGGCATGGCCCGCACCCACGACAGCGCCGAGCTGCACACCCTGGGCGCCGCCCCCTACATCGACGACCTGCCCCTGGCCGAACACACGGCCCACGCCGCGCCCGTCATGAGCCCCGTGGGACACGGTGTGCTGCGGCACATCGATTGGGACTGGGCCCGCGCACAAAAAGGGGTCTTGGCCGTGATCACGCCAGCCGACATTCCCGGCGACCCGGTGCTGGCCAACCACGCCCACGACGAGCCCATCTTTGCCGGTGAAGAATTGATGCACCACGGCCAGGTGATGGGCTTGGTGGTGGCACGCGATGCCCTCACTGCGCGGCGCGTGGCGCGCGCCATCCCGCTCGACATTCAAGCCCTGCCCCCCATCCTCAACGCCCGCGACGCCTTGGCGCGTTCGGCCTTTGTGTTGCCCAGCGTGCATCTGCAGCGCGGCGACCTCGAAGCAGCCTGGGCCCAAAGCGCCACGGTGCTCACCGGCAGTCTGGAAGTGGGCGGGCAAGAGCATTTTTATTTGGAAGGCCAAGTGGCCTATGTGCTGCCCCAAGAAGACGACCAATGGCTGGTGCACAGCAGCACCCAGCACCCCGGTGAAGTGCAGCATGGCGTGGCCCATGCCCTGGGCCTGCCCTTGCATGCGGTGCAAGTGGTGTGCCGCCGCATGGGTGGCGGTTTTGGCGGCAAAGAAACCCAAGCCGGCCATGTGGCCATATGGGCGGCGTTGGCTGCGAACCAAACCCAGCGCCCCATCAAGCTGCGCCTGGACCGCACGGAAGACATGCTCATCACCGGCAAGCGCCACCCTTTCAGCCACGACTGGCAAGTGGGCTTTGACGCGCAGGGGCGCATTCAGGGTTTGCACAGCGTGCAACTGGTGCATTGCGGCCACAGCGCCGATTTGTCGGGCCCCGTGGCCGATCGCGCCATTTTTCACACCGACAACGCCTACCACTTGCCCGCGGTCGACATCACCTCGCACCGCTGCCTCACCCACACGCAAAGCCACACCGCATTCCGCGGCTTTGGGGGCCCACAAGGCGTCATCCTCATCGAAACCATTCTGGGTGACATCGCTCGCCATTTGCGGCTAGACCCTTTCGATGTGCGATTGGCCAACCTGTATGGCGAACCCGGGCGCGACGTCACCCCTTACGGCATGACGGTGGACGACGCCATCGCTGGCCCCTTGATGCAACAACTGGCCCGCGATTGCGATTACCGCGCCCGCCGACAGGCCTTGGCGCAGTGGAATGCCGACCAGCCGCTGATCAAGCGCGGCCTGGCCCTCACGCCCGTGAAATTTGGCATCAGCTTCACCGCCACCCAATTCAACCAAGCCGGTGCGCTGGTGCATGTCTACACCGATGGATCGGTCCGCGTGAGCCACGGCGGCACCGAAATGGGTCAGGGCCTGCACACCAAGGTCTGCGGGGTGGTGGCTGGGGTGTTGGGCCTGTCGCCCGAGGGCGTGCGCATCAGCGCCACCGACACCCACCACGTGCCCAATGCCAGCGCCACCGCCGCCTCCAGCGGCACCGACCTGAATGGCCGCGCCGCCGAGCGCGCAGCAATGGCCGTGCGCAAGCACTTGGCCCAGCACTTGGCCACGCTGGTGGGATGCCAGCCCGAGGAGGTGGTGTTTCATGAAGGCCAAGCCATCTGCCCCCAGCGCAGCTTGAGCTTCGTGGACTTGGTGCAATCGGCCTATGCCGCGCGCGTGCCCTTGTGGAGCCACGGCTTTTATGCCACGCCCGACATTCACTACGACCGCCACACCCTGACGGGCCGTCCGTTTTATTACTTTGCCTATGGCGCAGCGTGTAGCGAAGTGGCCATCGACACCCTCACCGGCGAACACAAACTATTGCGCGTCGACATCCTGCACGATGTGGGCCAATCCCTGCACCCCGAGATCGATCGTGGGCAAATTGAAGGTGGTTTTACGCAAGGCTTGGGCTGGCTCACCAGCGAAGAATTGGTCTGGAACGACCAAGGCCTGCTTCAGACGCGGGGCGCGAGCACCTACAAAATCCCCACCGCGACCGACTTGCCGCCCCACTTCAAGGTGGCCTTGTGGCCCGAGGCCAACCGCAAGGACAACGTGGGCGGCAGCAAGGCCGTGGGCGAGCCGCCGTTCATGTTGGCCATCAGCGTGTTCGAAGCCTTGCGCGATGCCATTGGCTCGGTCTGTCCGCAAGGGCCTCGCGTGGCTTTGGACGCGCCCGCCACGCCCGAGCGGGTGCTGCGTGCCATTCAGCACTTGCGTGCCGAGGCCGCCCGCACGGCGGTCTGAGCCCCAGCCCGGTCATGGCACCAGCTTCAGACGATCAGCACGGCACGAAAGTCGTTGACATTGGTGTGGGTGGGGCCCGTCACCACGAGGTCGCCCAGGGGTTCGAAAAAACCAAAGCTGTCGTTGCGACGCACATGGTCGTGCACCGACAAGCCCAGGGCCTGAGCACGCGCCAAGGTGTCGGGGCGAACCACGGCACCCGCGTTGTGTTCCACGCCGTCGATGCCATCGGTGTCGGCCGCCAAGCCCCAAACGCCGGGCTGCGCCCGCAAGCCTTGGGCCAAACCCAGACAAAACTCACCGGCCCGACCACCTCGCCCGCGGGCGACATGGGCAGCCTGAGGCTTCACGGTGACGGTGGTTTCCCCGCCGCTGAGCAGCACGCAAGGGCGCTGAAACGCCCCTTGGCCTTGGGCTACGGCGCGCGCCAGGGCCGCATGCACCTGCCCCACGTCGTGCGACTCGCCCTCCAGTTCATCGCTGAGGATGTGCGCGGCCCAGCCTTGGGACTGCGCCCATTGGGCCGCTGCCTGCAAGGACTGCAAGGGCGTGGCGATCAGACTCAAGCGATGCGAGGCCCACAGCGCCTCACCCGGTTTGGGGGTTTCCCATTCGCCTCGGCGCAAGGCCTCGTGGGCTGCAGGGGGCAAGGCTATGTCGCGGCGCGCCAAGATCGCCAGCGCATCGGCGCAGGTGGTGGGGTCGGGCACGGTGGGCCCACTGGCGATCACGGCGGGGTCATCGCCCGGCACATCGCTGATGGTCAAGGTCACCACGGGGGTGTGGGGGCAAGCCAAGGCCAAGCGCCCACCTTTGATGCGCGAGAGGTGCTTGCGCACCGTGTTCATTTCGTCGATGGGCGCACCGCTCATCAACAACGCCTGATTGATGGCCTGCTTGTCGGCCAGGCTCAGGCCGGGTTGCGGCCAGGTCAGCAAAGCCGAGCCGCCACCCGAAATCAGGCATACCACCAAATCGTCGGGCCCCAAGCCCTGCAAGGCCTTGACGAGTTGCTCCGAAGCCCGCACCCCGGCTTCGTCGGGCACAGGGTGAGACGCCTCCAGCACCTGAATGCGCGGCTTCACGCCAGCAGGCTGGGGGGGCGTGTGGCCGTAGCGGGTGACCACCACCCCACTCAAGGGCGCCTGTTCGGGCCAAGCGGCTTCAAAGGCCTGTGCCATCGCGCCAGCCGCTTTGCCCGCGCCCACCACCACCGTGCGGCCACGGGGCGGCTCGGGCAAATGCGAGGCCAGCACTTGACTGGGCTGGGCACGCGCCACGGCAGCGCGATAGAGTTGATCGAGCAGTTCAATGGCGGCTTGGTTTTCCATGCGAGCATTGTTTCACAGGGCAGGTTTTGGCCTGCCGTTTCCCTGTCTTTCTTCACCGGTTGATCATGAGCACCTTACTGATTCACAACGCCCATTGCGTGGCCACCCAAAACGACGACCAGGCCGAACACCGGGGTGGGTCGGTGTTTGTGCGGAATGGACGCATTGAGGCGGTGTTGTCCGCCGAGACCGATTTGCGGCCCTGGCGCGACCAAGCAGACGCGGTGTTTGATGCCCGCCACCACGTGGTGGTGCCCGGCCTCATCAACACCCACCACCACATGGTGCAATGCCTCACCCGCGCCATTCCCAGCGTGCAAAACGCCGAGCTGTTCACGTGGCTCAAAGGCCTCTACCCCATCTGGGCTGGGCTCACCCCTGAGGTGGTGACCACCTCCAACCAAGTGGCCATGGCCGAGCTCATCCTGAGTGGTTGCACCACCAGCTCCGATCACCTCTACATCTATCCCAACGGCGTGCGACTCGACGACAGCATCGCCGCAGCGCAATCCATTGGCATGCGCTTTGTGGCCACCCGCGGCAGCATGAGCGTGGGCGAAAGCCAAGGGGGGTTGCCGCCTGACCGGGTGGTGGAACAAGAAGACTTCATCCTCAAAGACACCCAGCGCCTGATTGAGCAGTGGCACGACCCCTCGCCGGGTGCCATGTTGCAAGTGGCCGTGGCCCCGTGTTCCCCCTTCACCGTCAGCACCGACTTGATGCGCGAATCGGCCAAGCTCGCGCGCAGCCTGGGCGTGCGCTTGCATACCCATTTGGCCGAGAACGACCACGACGTGGCCTACACCCAAGCGCATTTCAATTGCACCCCCACCCAATACGTGCATGACCTGGGTTGGGTGGGTGAAGACGTCTGGCATGCCCACTGCGTGAAGATCGACGACGAAGGCGCTTACCTGTTCGCCAAAACCCGCACCGGCATTGCCCATTGCCCCTGCAGCAACATGCGGCTGGCCAGCGGCATTCTGCCCTTGCGCCAATTGCTGGACTTGGGTGTGCCCGTGGGCTTGGGGGTGGATGGCAGCGCCAGCAACGACGGGGCGCAATTGCTCAACGAAGCCCGCCAAGCCATGCTCTTGGCGCGCGTCAAACAAGCCCTCACCCCCTTTGGTTGCGACACCGGCCCCGCCGACATGACGCCTCGCGACGCCTTGCGCTTGACCACACGCGGCGGCGCCGAGGTGCTGGGACGTGCCCACGATTTGGGGCAAATCACCCCGGGCTACTGTGCCGATCTGGCCTTGTTTCGCACCGACACCGTCGCCATGGCGGGTGGGGCGATTCACGACCCGGTGGGTGCCTTGTTGCTGTGCGCCAGTGCACAGGCCGATGCGGTGCTGATCAACGGGCGCTGGGTGGCCCAAAACGGCCAGTTGCTGACCCTGGACTTGCCCGTGGTGGTCGAGCGCCACAACCGCATGGCCCAAGCGTTGGCCCAGGGTGCAGTCTGAATCCCGCTAAGCCCCAGACTCAAGTGCGCAGGGCTCGGGCCGATTCCTCCCCAGCGGAGCACTTTGCCCGCAGCTTGAATCGGAGTCAGACATGGATCGCGATCGCGCACTTGCTTGGTGGGAAGACAACAGCCTGAACGTCATGATGTGGGCGGTGGCATGGCCGCTGATGCTCATGCTGTGGGTGACGCGACGCTTTTGGTCTGGATTGGAGCCAGCCTTGTTGGTGATTCAAGCGGACGCCAAGCGCAAGGCGATTGAAGCCAACCAAGACTACGAAGCCTGGTCGCACGAGCAACTCAAGGAACGCTTTGCCAAGCGTCATGCTGATAAGGCCGAACTCAACGAGCTGCTCGACAAGGTGCGCGCGCGCCACGCCGCCAACCTCAAACGCATTCACGACCTGCGGGCCAAACGCGTGCGCAACATCGAAGCCATGAAACAGCAAGCCCAGCGCATTCGCGACCAAATTGCCCTCATGCAAGCCCAGCCCTTGGGCGAAGTGGCGGTGCTGCCGGTGAGTGCCAGCCCCCTGCCCCTGAACCCGGCCCCTCATGCGGCCAACGATGCCCCCACGGGGCCCGAGCCGCAAGCGGCCTGATCACTGGGTGGGTGCGCCCGCCTTGAACCAACGACCCAATAAGGCGCGCTCTTCGGCCGTCATGCCCGTGGCATTGCCCATGGGCATTTGCTGCAACACCACCACTTGTTGGTAAATGTTTTGGGCATTGCGGCTCACCCCGTCGCTGTGGTCAAAGCGCAAACCCTTCATCTGCACCTGCGGGCCGTGGCACGACAAGCAGTGTTTGCCGATCACGGCTTGGGCCTGGGCCCAAGTCACCGGCTGCTCGGGTGCCGTGGCGACCGAGGAGCTGGGGGTTGCCGGTTTGAGGGCCACGATGAGCACCAGCAACAAGGCCACGCCCACTGCCGCATAAGGCCAAGGGTTGGACGCCCGGCCCAGGTGAAAGGCGTGGCGCTGCACAAAAAACTGACGAATCAAGGCACCGGCCAACATCATCACGAACAACAACACCCAGCGCGCTTCGTGCGTGTAGAGGAAGCTGTAGTGGTTGGAGAGCATGGCAAAAATCACCGGCAGGGTGAAATACGTGTTGTGCACGCTGCGCTGCTTGCCGCGCTTGCCGTGAATGGACAGGGCTTGGGCGTCGTAAGGCTCGCCCGAGGTCATGGCCGCCACCACTTGGCGCTGGCCAGGGATGATCCAGAAAAACACGTTCGCGCTCATGGCGGTGGCGATCATGGCCCCCACCAGCAAGAAGGCGGCACGACCGGCGAACAAGTGGTTGGCCAGCCAGCAAGCCAGCAACACCACAGCCAGCATCACCAAACCAATGCGAGTCTCTGAACCATCCTTGAATCCAAACAGGCGGCAAGTGAGGTCATAGACCAGCCAAAAGCCGGCCAGCATCGCCACGGCCGTGGCGCCTGCGGCCGCGGGCGACCAATCGAAGAGGGATTTGTCGACCAAAAACGTGCCGGCATTCCACAGGTAAAGCACGGTGAACAAAGCAAAGCCTGTGAGCCAGGTGGAATAACTTTCCCAATAAAACCAATGCAGCTTGGTGTGGATTTTTTTGGGGGCCACCATGTATTTCTGCGGGTTGTAAAACCCGCCGCCGTGCACGGCCCACATGGCGCCATCCACCCCTTTTTCCAGCAAATCCGGAGAGGTGGGGCGCAACAGGTTGTTGTCCAGAAACACAAAATAAAACGAGGAACCAATCCAGGCAATGGCGGTGATCACGTGCACCCATCGCAACAGCAAATTGGCCCAATCCAGCAAATACGCTTCCATGTCGCCTCCTTGTCGCACGCTTGCGGTGACTTGAGACCCCAAGCGGCCAGCCCCGAGCGGGGGCATCCTTCACCACTGCGGGCGCTGTGAAGGCCAGTGATCGCGTCCAGGATCTGCGTGTCAGACCCGCGCCGCTGCGACGGGTCAAAGTGTATACAAAATCAGGCCAGACCCAACAGGCGCACCGCGTTGCCTTTCAATATGCCCGGCATGACCTCTTCACGGAAGCCCGCCACCTCGAAGTCTTTCATCCAGCGCTCGGGGGTGATGAGCGGGTAGTCGGAGCCAAACAACATGCGGTCTTTGAGCAAGGTGTTGGCGTATTGCACCAACTGCTTGGGAAAGTATTTGGGGCTCCAGCCGGAGAGGTCAATCCAGACGTTGGGCTTGTGCATGGCCACGCTCAGGGCCTCATCTTGCCAAGGCCAGCTGGGGTGAGCCATCACGATTTGCATGTCGGGGAAATCGATGGCCACGTCTTCGAGCAACATGGGGTTGCTGTATTGCAGACGCAAGCCACCGCCGCAACGCATGCCCGAGCCAATGCCGCTGTGGCCGGTGTGAAAAATGGCGGGCATTTTGTAGTGGTTCACCACCTCGTAAATCGGCCAAGCCATCTTGTCGTAGGGGTGAAAGCCTTGCACCGTGGGGTGGAACTTGAAGCCCTTGATGCCCTCTTCTTGAATCAGCCGCTCAGCCTCGCGCGCGCCCATCTTGCCTTTGTGCGGGTCGATGGAGGCAAAGGCCATCATCATGTCGGGGTTGGCCTTGGCGGCGGCGGCGATTTCCTCGTTGGGAATGCGGCGGCGACCCAGCTGGGCCTCGCTGTCCACGGTGAACATCACCAAACCAATGTTTTGCTCGCGGTAATAGGCCACGGTCTCTTCAATCGTGGGCCGACGGTTGGAGCCAAAGTATTTGTCGGCCGCGCGGTCGTATTCCTCGCCGTAGGCGTCAAAGGGGTTCCAGCAACTCACTTCCGCATGGGTGTGGATGTCAATCGCTTTGAGTTTGGCGTGGTCCATGGAAATCTCCGGTGATTGGTGTAAACCCTAGAAAAAACGGGGCCTGAGTGGCTTGTTTTGATTATTCCCTATAACCATAATTCGTCCAACACATTTTTGAGTTCCATCATGTCCCACACCGATCTTGAAGTCGAACACCGCGACAGCGTCACGGTCATGCGCCTGAACCGGCCCAGCAAACGCAACGCCCTGAGCGACCGCTTGGTGCTGGCCATTCAGTCGGCGTTTCTGAACTTGCCCGACACCACCCGTGCCGTGGTGATCGATGGCGCGGGCGAGCACTTTTGTGCGGGCCTGGACCTGAGCGAAATTCGCGAGCGCGATGCCGTCGAAGGCATGCACCACTCCCGCATGTGGCACAAAGCCCTGAACGAAGTCGAGCAAGGCCGGGTGCCCGTGGTGGCCGCTTTGCACGGCGCCGTCGTGGGCGGCGGTTTGGAGCTGGCCAGTTCCTGCCACATTCGCGTGGCCGACAGCACCGCTTTTTATGCCCTGCCCGAAGGATCACGGGGCATTTTTGTGGGCGGCGGCGGCTCGGTGCGCATCCCCCGCTTGGTGGGCACCGCCCGCATGACCGACATGATGCTCACCGGTCGTGTCTACAACGCCGTCGATGGCGAACGTCTGGGTTTTGCGCAATACCTGGTGGAATCCGGCCAAGCCTTCGACAAAGCCCTGGCCTTGGCCGAGCGCATTGCCACCAATGCCCCACTGACCAACTACGCCCTGATGCACGCCCTGCCGCGCATTGCCGACCAACCCTCCGACCACGGGTTCTTCACCGAGTCCCTCATCGCCTCCATTGCACAAAGCGCCCCTGAGGCCAAGCAACGGGTGAAAGACTTCCTTGAAGGTCGCGCCGCCAAGGTCAAGGCCGATTAACCCGCCATTGCTGGAGATCCCCATGTCTGAGCCTCGTTTTCGTCACTTGGAATTTGGTGTCACCCGCGTGGTCAAGCGCGAGGGTGAGCAAGGGGTGGTGTATGTGACCGCAGAACAAGCGCTCCAGCCCCCACCCCACTCGGTGGTGGAACGCTTGGCGCACTGGGCGCAAGTCCAGCCCGATCAAACCTTCATGGCGCGTCGCGCTCCGCCCACGGCGCCGGGTCAGCCCCGTGGCGATTGGGTGCACCTCACCTACGCCCAAGTTTGGCAACAGGCGCGCGCCATTGCCCAGAGCCTGATCAACCGGGGTCTGAGTGCCGAACGCCCCGTGGTGATCCTGAGCGAAAACAGCCTCGAACATGCGCTGTTGGCACTGGGCGCCCAATTGGCTGGCGTGGCCTATGTGCCAGCCTCGCCACCCTACTCCCTGGTCAGCCAGGATTACGACAAGCTGCGCCACATCCTGGGCTTGTGCACCCCGGGTTTGGTGTTCGCCGCCGATGCCCGTTACGCCAAGGCCATTCAAGCCACCGTGGCGGCCGATTGCGAGGTGGTGTTGGTTGAAGGCGAAGTCCCTGGTCGCAACCACACGGCCTGGGCGCAACTGTTGACCACCCCGGTGACCCCCGACGTCGATGCCGCCATCGCGGCCTTGCGTCCCGAGACCATTGCCAAGTTCTTGTTCACCAGCGGCTCCACCAAAATGCCCAAGGCGGTGATCAACACCCACGGCATGCTGGCCGCCAACCAGCAACAAATGGTGCAGTCCATGCCCGTGCTGGCCCAAAAACCCTTGGTGCTCATCGACTGGCTGCCCTGGAACCACACCTTTGGGGGCAACCACAACTTTGGCATGACGGTCTACCACGGCGGCACGCTTTACATCGACGACGGCAAGCCCACCCCGACCCTCATGGGAGAGACGCTGCGCAACCTGCGCGAAATTGCCCCCACGGTTTATTTCAACGTCCCCACCGGGTTTGAAGCCATTGCCCAGGCGATGAAAACCGACGACGCCTTGCGCAAAAACATGTTGTCGCGGGTGAACATGTTCTTTTATGCCGGCGCTGCCCTGGCCCAGCCCATTTGGGACAGCCTCTACGAAAGCCAGGAACGCGAAATTGGCGAGCGCATCGTCATGACCACGGGCCTGGGCATGACCGAGTCTGGCCCCTTTGGCATCTTTGTCACCAGCCCCCATGTGCGGGCGGGCGATCTGGGCGTGCCCACCCCCGGCCTCACGCTCAAACTCGTGCCCATGGGCGACAAAACCGAGGTGCGCTACAAAGGCCCAAACATCACGCCGGGCTACTGGCGCATGCCCCAAGAAACCGCCGAGTCGTTTGACGAAGAAGGCTTTTTCCTCACCGGCGATGCGGTGCTGTGGATCGACCCCGCGAACCCGCACCTGGGCCTGAAGTTCGATGGTCGCATCGCTGAAGACTTCAAATTGGCCACCGGCACGTTTGTGAGCGTGGGGCCGTTGCGGGCGCGCGTCATTGCAGCCGGCGCGCCCTATGTGCAAGACGTGGTGCTCACCGGCATCAACCTCAAAGAGGTGGGGGCGATGGTGTTTCCCGCCCCTGCGTTGCGTGCCCTGAGTGGTTTGCCCGATACCGCCCCCATGAGCGAGGTGGTCACCGCACCCCCGGTGCTGGCGCACTTCCAAGGCGTGCTCAACGCCATGGCCCAGTCGGCCACGGGCAGCGCCAATCGCATCGCGCGACTTTGCGTGCTGGCCGACCCGCCCTCGCTGGACAAAGGCGAAGTGACCGACAAGGGCTCCATCAACCAACGCGCGGTGCTCAAGCATCGCGATGCGGTGGTGCAAGCCCTGCACAACGGCACCCAGCCCGGCCTGGTGTTGCCCCAAACCTGAGCCCACGCGACATGAGCCCCACCATCGTCTACGAAGTGCCCGTCACCTTTGGTGACTGCGACCCCGCAGGCATTGTGTTTTTCCCCAACTTCAGCCGTTGGATGGACACGGCCTCGCTGCACTATTTCATGTCCTGCGGCCTGCCGCCCTGGCGCGAATTGGCGCGCACCCGCGGCATCATTGGAACCCCCTTGCTGGAAATCCACACCCGTTTTTTCCAAACCGCCACCTATGGCCAAACCCTGCAAATCCACACGCGGGTTAAAGAATGGCGCAACAAGGTCTTCATCCACGAACACACGGTCAAGCGCGGCGACGACCTGATTTGCGAAGGCCTGGAAACCCGTGCGTTTTGTGTGCAGCACCCCGACGACCCCAATCGCATCAAAGCCATACCCGTTCCCGAGGACATCATTGCCCTGTGCAGTTGATGGCCACCCTTTTCACTCACCACTTCACATCCATTAGGAGGAGACCCATGAAACTGAAGAAAACCCTGCTGGCCTTGGCCATTGGCGCTGGCTTGTCCACCGCTGCACTTGCCGACATCAATGTCGGCGTGAACCTGTCGCTCACCGGCGGCGGCGCCGCCCTGGGCTTGCCCATGCAAACCATGCTCAAGGCTTTCCCCAAGACCATTGGCGGCGAGAAGGTCAACCTCATCATCCTCGACGACGCCTCTGACCCCGGCAAGGCTGCTCAGAACGCACGCCGCTTTGTGACCCAAGACAAAGTGGACGTCATCTTTGGTGGCAACCTGACCCCCACCACAGCCGCCATCACCCCGATTGCCACAGAAGCCAAGACCGTTCAAATCACCGGCGCTCCCTCCAAGGACGGCCCCTTCACCTTCATCATGCCCCAGGGCTTTGGTGTGATGGCCCACGCCATGATGGAACACGTCAAGACTCAAAAAATCAAGACCATGGGCTTCATTGGCTACGCCGATGGCTATGGCGAAGGCTGGCTCAAAGCCATGCAACCCTTGCTGGACAAAGCCGGCATCAAAATGGTGTCCGTGGAGCGTTTTGCCCGCACCGACACCAGCGTGACGCCCCAAGCCCTCAAGCTCGTGGCCGCCAAGCCCGACGCCATTTTGGTGGTGGCCTCTGGCTCGATTGCCCCCATGCCCGAAATCGCCCTGCGTGACCGTGGCTACAAAGGCATCACCTACCAAACCCACGGTGCCGCCAGCCCCGACTTGATCCGCATTGGCGGCAAAGCCGTCGAGGGCACGTTTGTGGTGTCCGGTCCCGCCATCTTTGGCAAGGACTTGCCCGACAGCCACCCCTCCAAGCAAGCTGCTGTGGCCTTTGGTCAGAAATACGAAGCCCTGACCGGCAAGCCCGGCCTGAGCCCCTTTGCGGGTCACTCCAACGACTTCATGTTGGTGATGGAAAAAGCCATTCCCCTGGCCCTGAAAAAGGGCAAGCCGGGCACGGGTGAATTCCGCGTGGCCTTGCGTGACACCCTGGACACCATGGGCCGCACGCCCATTTCGCATGGCGTCATGAACTGGACCAAAGACGACCACTGGGGCTACACCAATGAAACCGGCATCATGACGGTCGTCAAAGGTGGCAAGTTCAACGTGATCAAGTAATTCACTGGTCTGACAACGACACGGAATCACCATGGACTTCACCATTGCAGGCATGTTGGCGGTCGATGGCCTGACCAACGGCGCCATTTATGCCCTACTCGGATTGGCCACTGTGATGGTCTTCGCGGTGACCCGTGTCATCTTCATTCCCCAAGGTGAGTTTGTCGCGTTTGGCGCGCTCACCTTGGCCATGTTCATCGAACACACCGTGCCGGGCACGGTGTGGTTGTTGTTGCTCATGGCGTTGGGGGTTTCGATTCAGTCCTTGGCCGAATCGATTCGCCTGGGCGCCTCAGCCGCGCAAGTGGTCAAAGCCACCCTCTCCCCTTTGGTGCTGCCCGTGCTGGTGAGTGGGGTGTCGATTGCCTTGGCCCCCCAAGACATTCCCCTGTGGTCTCAGGTCTTGCTCAGCCTCACGCTGGTGACCGCTTTGGGCCCCTTGCTCTACCGTTTGGCCTACCAGTCGCTGGAATCGTCCACCCCCTTGGTGTTGCTCATCGTTTCGGTGGGGGTTCACTTTGCGCTCACGGGTTTGGCCTTGTTGTTTTTCGGGCCAGAGGGCTATCGCAACCCGGCCTTTTGGGATGACCGTTTGGACGTGGCCGGCGTGCCCGTCAACGGCCAGGCCCTCATCATTTTTGGCGCCGCCTTGGTCTTCATCCTGGCGCTGTGGTTTTTCTTCGGCAACACCTTGTTCGGCAAAGCCTTGCGCGCCACGGCCATCAACCGCAATGGTGCCCGCCTGATGGGCATTTCCAGCCACACCGCCGGACAGCTCACCTTCACCCTGGCGGCCTTCATTGGCGCTTTGTCAGGCTTGCTGATCGGCCCCACCACCACGGTGCTGTTTGACTCCGGCTTCCTGATCGGCCTCAAAGGTTTTGTGGCCGCTGTGATTGCCGGTCTGGGCAGCTACCCCGGCGCTTTGTTGGTGGCCCTGGGTGTGGGCTTGGTGGAAGCCTTCAGTTCCTTCTGGGCCAGCGCCTTCAAAGAGGTGGTGGTGTTCGCCCTGATCTTGCCCGCTTTGTGGTTGCGTTCGCGCCACGCCACCGATGACGATGAGGACCATTGAAATGAGTCGCCTGCGTTCTTATGGCCATTGGCTGGTGTTGGCCGCCATTGTGCTCACCGCGTGCCTGCCCTTGCCCGCTTTTTGGGTGTCTCAGCTGAATTACATCGGCTTGTTTGCCCTCACCAGCTTGGGGCTGGTGTTGCTCACCGGCGTGGCAGGCTTGACCTCGTTTGGCCAAGCCGCCTTCGTTGGCATCGGTGCCTACACCGCCGCATGGTGTGCCCTGAATATGGGCTGGCCGCCCTCCATCACGCTGCTCTTGGGCGTGACCCTCACGGCCAGCAGCGCCTGGGTCATTGGCCGCATCACCTTGCGTTTGTCGGGCCACTACTTGCCCTTGGCCACCATTGCCTGGGGCTTGGCGCTTTATTACCTCATGGGCAACCTGGAGGCCTTGGGCAAATACGACGGTCTGGTGGGCCTCAAAAGCCTCACGCTGTTGGGCGAAGCCATCGGCCAAGGCCAAGGCTTTTTTGCGGTGAGCTGGAGCCTGCTGTGGGTGGCCACCATGGCCTTGATGTTTTTGCTCGACTCGCGGGCGGGTCGCGCCATTCGTGCGCTCAAGGACGGCCGACAAATGGCCGAGGCCATGGGCGTCGACACCTTCAGCTACAAAGTCACGGTGTTCGTGATTGCCGCCATTTTGGCCAGCATTTCGGGTTGGCTCTTGGCCCATTACCAACGGGCAGTGAACCCCTCGGCCTTCGGCCTGAAGTGGGGCATTGAATTCCTCTTCATGGCCGTGGTCGGTGGCGTCAACCAGTTGTGGGGGGCTTGGCTGGGCGCTGGCGTGGTGCGCTTGCTCGATGAACAACTCCAAACCTGGTTGCCCGAATTGCTGGGGGTGAGCGGTAGTTTTGAAATCATCGTCTTTGGTGTGTTGTTGGTGCTCATCTTGAAATACCGCCCCGATGGCCTGTGGTCGTGGGTGAAGCAGTGGACGGGCCACACCCCTCGCGTGCGCGATTGGGCCGATGCCCAGCCGCTGCCCCAACGCAACAAACCCACCCCAGGCGAGGTGGTGCTCGATGTGCAAGCGATTCGCAAAACCTTTGGCGGCTTGGTGGCGGTGAACGACATCAGCTTCCAACTCAAGGCGGGGCAAATCCTGGGGCTCATTGGCCCCAATGGCGCGGGCAAGTCCACCACCTTCAACCTCATCACGGGCACCTTGCCCTTGACCTCGGGGCAAGTCATCTTCAACCGCCAACCGGTGCACGGTCTGCATGCGCGCGACATCGCCAAGCAAGGCCTCATGCGCACCTTCCAGCACGTGAAGATGATTCCGGACATGAGCGTGCTCGACAACGTGGCCATTGGTGCGCACGCCCGCGGCCACTGCAACGTCTGGTCGGCCCTGTTCCGCCGCAACCGCGAGGAAGAGCGCGCCATCATGGCCGAAGCCGAGCGGCAAATGCTGCGCGTGGGCCTGGGCGACTGGGTGCACGAGCTTGCCGCCAACTTGCCCATGGGCCAACAGCGACTGATGGAAATCGCCCGGGCCTTGTGCGCCGACCCCACCCTGTTGTTGCTCGATGAACCCGCCGCGGGTTTGCGTCACCGCGAAAAGCGCGAACTCGCTCGCGTGCTGCGTCAGCTGCAAAGTGAAGGCGTGAGCATTTTGTTGGTCGAGCATGACATGGACTTGGTGATGGACGTGTGCGATCACATCGTGGTGATGGAGTTCGGCACCTACCTCACCGAGGGCACACCCAGCCAAATTCAGCAAGACCCCAAGGTGCGCGCCGCCTACCTGGGCACGGAGCACTAAGCCATGAGCGACATCATTCTTCAAGTGCGCGATTTGCACGCGGCCTACGGCAAGGCCGAGGTGTTGCATGGCCTGTCCTTTGACCTGCACGTGGGTGAGGTGGTCACCATCATTGGTCCCAACGGCGCGGGCAAATCCACTTTGCTCAACAGCCTCATGGGCATCATTCCTTCGCAGGGTGACATCCACTTTCAGGGCCGCGATGTGCACGAGCTGCCATTGGAGGCGCGCGTGATGATGGGCCTGTCCTTGGTGCCCGAACGACGCGAACTGTTTGGCTCCATGCCTGTGGAAGACAACCTGCTGCTGGGCGGCTATCGCCGCATGCGACAAGGCGTTGCCAACTGGCGCGATGAGCTCGAACACGTGTATCGCCTGTTCCCCCGCTTGCTGGAGCGTCGCACCCAAAAAGCGGGCACCTTGTCGGGCGGCGAGCGCCAAATGCTGGCGGTGGGCCGTGCCCTCATGGCCAAGCCTCAGGTCTTGATGCTCGACGAACCCAGCCTGGGTCTGGCCCCACTGATCGTCAAGGAAATCTTCAGCATCATCGAGACCCTCAAAGCCGAAGGCGTCACCACCATTTTGGTGGAGCAAAACGCCCGCGCGGCCTTGGCCGTGGCCGACCAGGGCCATGTGCTGGAAATGGGTCAATTTGGCCTGAGCGGCCCAGCGGCCGATCTGGCCAACGATCCGCGCGTGATCGATACCTATTTGGGCAACACCCAACGCAAGGACGAAGACTGACATGTCCTATCAACCCTCTGCTCAAGCCGTTGCCGAGGTGCTGTTCGGGGTCTTGCGCGCCGACCAGCGCTGGCAAGCCCTGGCCCCCTTTGCCGAAGTCGACCAAGCCTTGGCCCAACAGGTGCTCGAGGGCGCTGCGACCTTTGTGGCTGATCGCGTTGCGCCCTTGAATCGCAGTGGCGATGAACACGGCTGCCAATGGCAAGCACGCGCCGATGGCCAAGGTGGCGATGTGACCATGCCTCCTGGTTTTCAAGCGGCCTACACCGCCTTTTGGCAAGAGGGTTGGGCCAGTTTGTCCACAGCCCCCGAGTGGGGCGGCCAAGGCCTGCCCGCTGTGCTCGACACCATTCTTTACGAGTGGCTGGTGGCGGGCAACCACGCCTGGACCATGGCGCCGGGTTTGTTGCATGGCGCCTATGAGTGCCTCAAGCACCACGCCAGCGAAGCCTTGCAAACGCAATACCTGGGCAAGGTGGCTACGGGTGAGTGGCTGGCCACCATGTGCCTCACCGAGCCGCATGCGGGCTCCGACCTGGGCTTGGTGAACACCCGCGCTGTCGATTTGGGCGATGGCCGTTTTGCCCTCAGTGGCCAAAAAATCTTCATCTCGGGCGGCGACCACGACCTGACCGAGAACATCGTGCATTTGGTGTTGGCGCGTTTGCCCGATGCGCCGCCGGGCCCCAAGGGCTTGTCGCTGTTTTTGGCCCCCAAGTGGCTGCCCGATGGCCAGCGCAATGGGGCATGGTGCGATCGCATCGAAGAAAAAATGGGCTTGCATGGCAGCCCCACCTGCGTGATGCGATTCGACCAAGCCTCGGGTTGGCTGGTGGGGCAAGCCGGTCGCGGTTTGTCGGCCATGTTCATCATGATGAATGCCGCGCGTTTGCATGTAGCCATGCAAGGCATTGGGTTGCTCGATGCTGCGCACCAAGTGGCCCAGGCCTATGCCTGGGAGCGACGCCAAATGCGCGCCCCAGGCGACCGCCGCGAACCTGGCACCGCCGCCGACTTGATTGCCCGGCACCCGGCCATGCAGCGCGTGCTCGACACCCAACAAGCCTGGGTCGAGGGCGGCCGTTTGCTGGCCTACGAAACGGGGCTGGCCCTGGACGAAGCCCAACACGCCGCCGATCCCCAACGCCAAGCCCAGGCACAACGCTGGTGCAGTCTGGCCACGCCCATCCTCAAAGCCATGTGCACCGACCAAGGGTTTGTGGGGGCAAGTGCGTGCTTGCAAGTGCTGGGTGGCCACGGCTATGTGCGCGAATGGGGCCTTGAGCAAATCGTGCGCGATGCCCGCATCGCCATGATTTACGAAGGCACCAACGAAATTCAAGCGGTCGACTTGCTGTTGCGCAAGGTGTTGCCCGATGGCGGCACCGAGCTCAAGGCTTTGGTGGCCGATTTGTTGGCACGGATGCCACCCGGCCCACGCGGCGAATCCACCCAACAACTGCTTCAGGAATGGCTGGTGCTCATCGATGCGATGGTGCAACGCCACACCGGCGCCACCGATGGCGCCGGTGAAATCTGGGCCAATGCCATTGCCCAAGATTTCCTGCGCCTGTGCGCACTGGCCTTGTGGAGTTGGTCTTGGTGTTTGCTCGCCCATGCCGCTGGGCCTGGCACCCTGCGTTGGCAGCACCTGCACCAAGCTTGGTGGCAATGGGTGATGCCCGATTGGTTGCGCTGTCAGTCGCTGCTGCTCAGCAACCCACAACACCTGCCTGCGGCCAGTGAGCCGGTGTGACGCCATGAGCACCGCCGTGTCCCCCGACGACGCCGTGTTGGCTTCACCCGCCAGCCCCATGCTCGATCAACTCCTGGGCTACCAAGCCCGGCGAGCCGCGCTGCACATCATTGCCCAATTTCACGAGGACTTGAAAAACCTCGACCTGCGTCCGGTGACGTTTTCAGTCTTGAGCCTGGTGGGTCATCAAGACGGCATCACGGCCCGTGAAGTCTGCACGGCTTTGGGGATTCAGCCGCCCAATTTGGTGGGCATCGTCAACGACTTGTGCCAGAGGGGTTGGGTGGAGCGTCAGCCCCATCCCACCGATGGCCGGGCTTTGGGTTTGCACCTCACACCGGCTGGCCAAACCATGCTGACCGAAGCGCAAGACCTTGCCGTGGCTTCTGATCGCGAAGTCAGTGCGCACCTGACCGCCAACGAACGCCAAACCCTGTTGCGCTTGTTGCGCAAACTGCGCCACGCCTGAAGCACTACGCGCGAAGGTGTCAGCAGCGAACGCGGGCTTGCTTCACAATGGCAAACCATGACCACACCGCTCATCCCCGACCTCTCTGACACCCTGCCCCTTGATGCCGACCAAGCCTTGCTGGTGGGCCGCCTGTGGGACCCCCATCGGGGCCCGGTGCCCATCAAGGTGGCTCAAGGTCGGGTTGTCGACCTCTCGGCATTGGCCCCCACGGTGAGCCATTTGTTGGCGTGGCCCCAAGCGGCCGAGGCGATTCGCCAGCACACCGGCGCGGATTTGGGCGCGGTGTCCGAGGTCTTGCACGACACCTGTTTTCACCAGCGCCGTGACGATCGCCCTTGGCTGATGGCACCGTGTGACTTGCAAGCCCTCAAGGCGGCGGGGGTGACCTTCGTCGCCAGCATGATTGAGCGCGTGATCGAAGAGCGGGCACGCGGTGACGCCAGCCAGGCCCAATCGATTCGACAAGCCGTCGAGCGCGTCATGGGCCAAGATTTGCGCGCCGTGCAACCCGGCACCCCACAAGCGGCCGAACTCAAGCGGGTGCTGGTGGAGCAAGGCGTGTGGTCACAGTATTTGGAGGTGGGCATTGGGCCCGACGCTGAAGTCTTCACCAAATCGCAACCCATGAGCGCCGTGGGTGTGGGCGCCGAGGTGGGCATTCACCCGGGCAGCGCCTGGAACAACCCCGAGCCCGAGGTGGTGTTGTGCGTCAGCCCATCCGGTGAAGTGATTGGCGCCAGCCTGGGCAACGACGTGAACCTGCGCGATTTCGAAGGCCGCAGCGCCTTGCTGCTGGGCAAAGCCAAGGACAACAACGCCTCGTGCGCCATTGGCCCCTTCATTCGCCTGTTCGATGCCCATTTCACCCTGGCCGACGTGCTCCAGCTGGAGTTGCAGTTGCAAGTGCTGGGCACCGATGGCTTTGAGCTCACCGGGCTCAATGCCATGGCCCAAATCAGCCGCCACCCGCTGGACATCGTGAAGCAGGCCATGGGCGCTCACCACCAATACCCCGACGGCATGATGCTGTTCCTGGGCACCCTGTTTGCGCCCACTCAAGACCGACCTTTGGCCGGCGCGCCAGCGGGTCAAGGCTTCACCCACCAAGTGGGCGACCGGGTGCGCATTCATTCACCCCGATTGGGGACCTTGACCAACTGGGTCAACACCTGCGATCGGGTGACCCCCTGGACCTATGGGGTGGGCGCCTTGTTGAGCGATTTGCTCAAACGGGGCTGATCCCGTTTTTTTTCATTGCCCCTCTTGAAAACCCCGGATTTGGCCCCAGATCCAGGGAAATCCTTTATTTTTCAACGCGCTACCCATGTCAGATCCGCAAAACACCCCCCCCCAAAGCCCAGTCGACACGACCTCCGCTGAGGCCGCCGGTCAGCCCGAGGCCCCCCACGATCTGGCCGCCCAGCTGGCGGAGTTGCAGGCCCAAAACACCGATTTGGCCGACCAATACCTGAGGGCCAAAGCCGAGGCTGAAAACGCCCGCCGCCGCGCCGACGACGAAGTCTCCAAAGCCCGCAAGTTTGCGGTGGAGTCCTTTGCCGAAAGCATGTTGCCCGTGGTCGACAGCCTGGAGGCCGGCTTGGCCATCGAAAACGCCAGCAACGAACAGCTGCGCGAGGGCTCCGAAGCCACCCTGCGTCAGCTGGTGTCCGCCCTGGAGCGCAACAAAGTGGTGGCCATTGCCCCTGCTGTGGGCGACAAATTCGACCCGCACCAACACCAAGCCATTTCCATGGTGCCCAGCGAGCAAGAGGCCAACACCATCGTGGGCTTGCTGCAAAAGGGCTACCTGATTGCCGACCGCGTCTTGCGCCCGGCCTTGGTCACGGTGGCTGCCCCCAAGTGATGCACCGTTTGCACACTTGAAATCCACCGATTTATCCACATCTTTCACACAACGATTTCAACATCGAGCCGATTGGCCCACAGGAGTTTCATCATGGCAAAAATCATCGGTATTGATTTGGGCACCACCAACTCGTGCGTGTCGGTCATGGAAGGCAAAAACATCAAGGTGATCGAAAACGCCGAAGGCGCTCGCACCACCCCCTCCATCATTGCTTACCAAGAAGACGGCGAAATTTTGGTGGGGGCTTCGGCCAAGCGCCAGGCCGTCACCAACCCCCAAAACACCTTGTATGCCGTCAAGCGCCTGATTGGCCGCAAGTTCGAAGAAAAAGAGGTCCAAAAAGACATCGACCTCATGCCCTACACCATCGCCAAAGCCGACAACGGTGATGCGTGGGTGGAAGTGCGCGGCCAGAAACTGGCGCCGCCCCAAATCAGCGCCGAAGTGTTGCGCAAAATGAAAAAAACCGCCGAGGACTACCTGGGCGAACCCGTCACCGAGGCCGTCATCACCGTGCCGGCGTATTTCAACGACGCCCAGCGCCAAGCCACCAAAGACGCTGGTCGCATTGCCGGCTTGGACGTCAAGCGCATCATCAACGAGCCCACGGCCGCGGCACTGGCCTTTGGCATGGACAAGGCCGAAAAGGGCGACCGCAAGATTGCCGTTTATGACTTGGGCGGTGGCACCTTCGACGTGTCCATCATTGAAATTGCCGACGTCGATGGCGAAAAGCAATTCGAAGTGCTGTCCACCAACGGCGACACCTTCTTGGGTGGCGAAGACTTCGACCAGCGCATCATCGATTTCATCATCGGCGAATTCAAGAAAGAGCAAGGCGTTGACCTCTCCAAAGACGTGCTGGCTTTGCAGCGCCTGAAAGAAGCCGCCGAAAAAGCCAAGATCGAGTTGTCCTCCTCCTCGGCCACCGACATCAACCTGCCTTACATCACGGCCGATGCCAGCGGGCCCAAGCACTTGAACCTCAAGCTCACCCGCGCCAAGCTCGAAAGCCTGGTGGAAGACCTGATCGAGCGCACCATTGCCCCTTGCCGCACCGCCATCAAAGACGCCGGTGTGAACGTGGCCGATATCGACGACGTCATCTTGGTGGGCGGCATGACCCGCATGCCCAAGGTGCAAGATCAGGTGAAGTCCTTCTTCGGCAAAGAGCCCCGTCGCGACGTCAACCCCGATGAAGCCGTGGCCGTGGGTGCCGCCATTCAAGGCCAGGTGCTGTCGGGCGACCGCAAAGACGTGCTGTTGCTCGACGTCACGCCGCTGTCGCTGGGCATCGAAACCCTGGGCGGGGTGATGACCAAGATGATCACCAAAAACACCACCATTCCCACCAAATTTGCCCAGACCTTCTCCACCGCCGACGACAACCAGCCGGCCGTGACCATCAAGGTCTTCCAGGGCGAACGCGAAATGGCCTCGGGCAACAAGTTGCTGGGCGAGTTCAACCTCGAAGGCATTGCCCCGGCCCCGCGTGGCACGCCGCAAATCGAGGTCACCTTTGACATCGATGCCAACGGCATCCTGCACGTGAGCGCCAAAGACAAGGCCACCGGCAAGGAAAACAAAATCACCATCAAGGCCAACTCCGGCTTGTCGGAAGACGAGATTCAGCAAATGGTCAAGGATGCCGAACTCAACGCCGCCGAAGACAAGAAAAAACTGGAGTTGGTGCAAGCCCGCAACCAAGGCGAAGCCGCCGTGCACAGCGTGAAAAAGAGCTTGGGCGAGCATGGCGACAAGCTCGAAGCCGCCGAAAAAGAAGCCATTGAAAAGGCCCTGGCCAAGCTGGAAGAAACCCTCAAAGGCGAAGACAAAGACGCCATCGACGCCGACACCGAAGCCCTGATGACCGCAGCCCAAAAACTCGGCGAGAAGGTTTATGCCGACATGCAAGCCCAACAAGCTGCAGCGGGTTCTGGTGCAGAATCGGGCGCTTCCAAGGCCAATGACGACAACGTGGTTGATGCCGAGGTCAAGGAAGTGAAGAAAGACTAAGGCAAACCGCCCATGGCCACCAAACGCGACTACTACGAAGTCCTTGGCGTTCCCAAAAACGCCTCGGACGACGAAATCAAAAAGGCTTATCGCAAACTGGCGATGAAGTATCACCCTGACCGCAATCAGGGGGATGCCAAAGCCGAAGCCCAATTCAAAGAGGTCAAAGAAGCCTACGAAATGCTGTCCGAGCCGGAAAAGCGCCAGGCCTACGACCAGTTTGGCCACGCCGGCGTCGACCCCAACATGCGGGGTGGACCCGGCGCAGGCGGCTTTGGTGGCGCTGGCTTTGCCGATGCGTTTGGTGACATTTTTGGCGACATCTTTGGCCAGTCCCGACGGGGTGGCGGCGGTCGTCAGGTGTATCGGGGCAACGACCTCAGCTACGCCATGGAAATCACCCTCGAAGAGGCGGCCGAAGGCAAGCTCTCCCAGATCCGAATCCCCAGCTGGGACGCCTGCGACACCTGCGATGGCTCAGGCGCCAAGCCTGGCACTTCGGCCGAAACCTGCTCCACCTGCCACGGCTCCGGGCAAGTGCAATTGCGCCAAGGCTTTTTCAGCGTGCAGCAAACCTGCCCCCATTGCCGGGGCGCGGGCAAGATCATCAAGGACCCTTGCACCAGCTGCCACGGCCAAGGCAAAGTTCGATCGAACAAAACCTTGGAAATCAACATCCCCGCAGGCATCGACGACGGCATGCGCATTCGCAGCGCCGGCAATGGCGAACCCGGTGTCAACGGCGGGCCGCCCGGCGACTTGTTCATTGAAATTCGCCTCAAAAAGCACGAGGTGTTCGAGCGCGATGGCGACGACTTGCACTGTGAAGTGTCCATCCCGATGACCACGGCGGCACTGGGTGGCGAAGTGGAAGTCCCCACGCTCAAGGGCTCGGCCACCATCGATTTGCCAGAAGGCACGCAAAGCGGCAAGCAATTTCGCTTGCGCAGCCAAGGCATCAAGGGGGTGCGCAGCAGCTCGGCGGGCGACTTGTATTGCCACGTCAAGGTCGAGACCCCCGTCAAGCTCACCGAACACCAACGCAAGCTCATCAAAGAGCTGGATGCCTCGTTGCGCAAAGGCGGCAACAAGCACTCGCCCAGCGACAAAGGCTGGACGGACAAAATCCGCGACTTCTTCAACTGAACCCCTCGCCCAGTGGCCTTTACACTGGGCGCATGCGTGCAAGCCTTCAGTTTTTAGGTGCCGCTGGCACCGTCACCGGCTCCCGTCATTTGCTCAGCGATGGCGAGCATCAGTTGTTGATCGACTGCGGCCTGTTTCAAGGGCACAAGGTCTTGCGTTTGCGCAACTGGGCACAGCCCCCGGTGGCTGCCACGGACATTGACGCCGTCATCCTCACCCATGCGCACCTGGACCACAGCGGATACCTCCCCTTATTGGTTCAGCAAGGCTTCACCGGGAAGGCCCACGCCACCGCCGCCACGGTCGATTTGTGCGCCCTCTTGTTGCCCGACAGCGGCCACATTCAAGAAGAAGACGCCGCCTTCGCCAACCGCCATGGCTTTTCCAAGCACCACCCGGCCTTGCCGCTCTACACCAAGCAGCAAGCCTTGCAAGCGCTGAAATGCCTGCAACCCCATGCCATGCACGCCAACTTCAGCCCCTTGCCCGGATGGAAAGCCCAGTTTTTGCCAGCCGGTCACATTTTTGGCGCGGCCAGCGTGTGCGTTGAGTTCGCAGGTCGCAAGGTGTTGTTCAGTGGTGACTTGGGCCGTCAGCATGACGTGCTCATGTGCCCCCCCGAACGGCCACCTCAAGCCGACACCGTGGTGATCGAGTCCACCTATGGCAATCGCTTGCATGACCATCAAAGCATGCAAGTCGAATTGGCCGATGCCCTGCGACGCGTGGCCTCCCGCGGCGGTGTGGCGGTCGTGCCGGTGTTTGCCGTGGGGCGCGCCCAAGCGGTGTTGCACGCCATCGCCACCCTCAAAGCCAAAGGCGCCATCCCCCATGGGTTGCCGGTGTTCCTGGACAGCCCCATGGCCATCCACACCACCGAATTGCTGCAAACCCACCCCGACTCCCACCGACTGGCGCCTTGGCAAGTCGACGCCCTGGCGCACAGCGTCACCATGGTGAAAACGCCCGAGCAATCCAAGGCCTTGGCCCAGCGCCACGGCCCTCGGGTGATTTTGGCGGCCAGTGGCATGGCCACAGGTGGGCGTGTGTTGCATCACCTGGGGCTTTATTTGGGCGACCACCGCAACATGGTCATCCTCACCGGCTTTCAAGCCGCCGGCACGCGGGGGGCGCGCTTGGCTGCAGGCGAAAAAACCCTGCGCCTGCACGGCCAAGACCACCCCGTCAACGCCGAAATCGTTCAACTGCATTCGGCCTCGGCCCATGCCGATGCCAACGAATTGCTGCAGTGGCTAAGCCAAATGCCCCAGCCACCCGATCAGGTGTATGTGGTGCATGGTGAGCCCGAGGCCAGCGATGCGCTGCGCCAGCGCATCGAGCGCGAGTTGGGCTGGCGGACCGTTGTGCCCGAACACCAAAGCACCTGGCCCGTGTGAGCGCGTGGGCTGCTGCCGCGCGCGCAGCCCTTACAGAAACCGGTCGAGCAAACGCCGCGAGGCGCGATCGAGTTGCGACACGTGGCGAACGAGGTATTGCACACCGTGCCGATCGCTGATCAGCAAGCCGTCGGCGCCGATGCGACGCAAGTCCTCTTCGCCTTGAAGCACAAACCGATGCTCACCCCGGTGGGTGAGCACAGTCCATTCGCACGGCGCCTCAAAACCGCTCACCGACAACAAGGCTTGTACCTCGGGCAAGAATTCGCGCTCGTTGAGGGCCTCGCGCAAGCCCTCAGCCAAGGCCTGCGGCAGGTCTGACAGCTGGGACACCCAAGCCAGCTCATGGCCATCGGCATCCAGGATGGAGACCAAACCGTCGGGCTGTGAAATGGGAAAGGCACGTGCCACCGTCACCGGCTCATGCGTTTGGCCGTGTTCGTTCACCCAGCACCAACGCCCACGGGCAGAGCGTTGGATTGACCAAGCCACCGATTCACTCATCGCGTTCTCCTGAGTCCGTGGATGAACCGCCTGCATCGTTCATTTGCTGCTGAGCTTCGTGCAAACGCCAGTAGGCGCCTTGCTTGGCCATCAGCTCGTCGTGCTGGCCTTGTTCGACCACCTGACCTTTTTCCAGCACCACCAGTCGGTCGGCTTGGCGCAAAGTGGACAAGCGGTGGGCAATGGCAATGGTGGTTCGGCCGCGCACCAGGTTGTCCAAGGCCCGCTGAATTTCTTGCTCGGTCTCGGTGTCCACCGACGAGGTGGCCTCGTCCAGAATCAGAATTTGAGGATTGATCAACAAGGCACGGGCAATCGAGATGCGCTGGCGCTCGCCCCCGGACAGGCCTTGCCCGCGCTCACCCACCAAGGAGTCGTAGCCCTGAGGCAAACGCAAGATGAACTCGTGGGCATGGGCTGCGCGCGCTGCTGCAATGATGGCTTCGCGGGTGGCGTGGGGCTGGCCGTAAGCGATGTTGTCGGCGATGGAGCCAAAAAACAAGAAGGGCTCTTGCAAGACCAAGCCAATGTGGCTGCGGTAGTCGGTGATTTTCAAGTCGCGGATGTCAATGTCATCGAGACGGATGCGCCCTTCGGTGACGTCGTGGAAACGACAAATCAAGTTCACCAAGGTGCTTTTGCCCGAACCACTGGCCCCCACCAAACCAATCATCTCGCCGGGTGCGACATCGAGATGCAGGCCCCGAATCACCTGTCGGTTGCCATAGCGAAAGCCCACGTTTTGCAACTGAATGTGGCCCCGCACATCGGACAAGGCAATGGGCTTGCTGGTTTCCGGCACGGTGGAGTGATGGTCCAGAATTTCAAAAATGCGCTTGGCGCCGGCCGCCGCCTTTTGGGTGTGCGAAACGATGCGACTCATGGAATCGAGCCGGGTGTAAAAGCGCCCGATGTAGGCCAAAAAGGCGGTGAGCACCCCGACGGTGATTTGCCCATGGGCCACCTGCCAAATGCCAAAGGCCCACAGCACCAACAAACCCATTTCGGTCATCAGGGTCACCGTGGGGGTGAACAAAGACCACAGGCGGTTGATGCGGTCGTTGACGTTCAGGTTGTGGGTGTTGGCTTGCTCAAAGCGCTGCACCTCGCGGTCTTCTTGCGCAAAAGCCTTGACCACCCGAATGCCGGAGATGGTGTCAGACAAGACATTGGTGACCTCGGACCACACGCGGTCGATTTTTTCAAAACCCACCCGCAACCGATCGCGAACGGAATGAATGAGCCAGCCAATGAAGGGCAAGGGCAGCAAGGTCACCAGCGCCAGCCAAGGGTCGATGCTGAGCAAAATGATCGCCGTCATGGTGATCATCAGCACGTCGGTCGCAAATTCCAACAGGTGCAGGGACAAAAACAAACACAAGCGATCGGTTTCCATGCCCACCCGATTGATGAGGTCACCCGTTCGGCGCCCACCGAAATACGACATCGACATGTGCATCAGGTGCCGGTAGGCGGTGTTGCGCAAGTCCGCGCCAATGCGCTCGGACACCAGGGCCAGGATGTAGGTGTGGGCCCAGCCCAAGCCCCAGGCCAGCAAGGCCGCAGCCAGCAAGCCACTCAGGTATTTGGCCACCAGCCAAGGGTCGATGGCCTGGCCGTTTTGGAAGGGGATCAGCACCTCGTCCATCAAGGGCATGGTGAGGTAAGGGGGCACCATGTTGGCCGCGGTGGCGGCCAAGGTCAGGCCAAAGCCTGCCAACAACTGGCGGTGGTAGGGCCGGGCAAATTGCCACAAGCGCATGAAAGTGGCGCCCGGGTTGGCCGCCGCCTCGTCTTCGGCACAACGCTCGCAGTCGGCGTCCAATTCGCGCAAGGGGGCCAGACACCGGGGGCAGGTCGCGGGCCCGTCTTCGCCCGCCGTCGCCTCGCCCAGACCCTCACCCGCGCGGTCTTGGCCTGGGGCTTGGCCCCACTGGGCCATGTGCGTGTTCAGGCGCTCCATCCATTCGCGGGCCTTGACCTGCTGGCTCAAGGTGGCCCGCCAAGCACCCAGGCGGCCTTCGGGGCCCATCAGTTCCAGCAGCAACACCCCGGCGTGGTCGCTCAGCTGGGCCTGCAGGCCGGCGCTCAGGGGCAAGCTTTGCCACCCGCCATCGCCATGCCGGGGAGATGAAAAATTGGCACCCAAGGTCTGAAAAATCAGCCTTGATGCTGTCAAAATCAAGAGGCCTCGCGCAAAGTGGAGCTGTTCGTCCAGGTCGAATTCCAGCCAAGACAACACCCGCTCTTGAGGTTGTAGCTGTTCTTCCAATCGGGCCCGCCAAGCCACAGGCAGTGCCATTCGATCGATGACCAGCCAGTCTGAGTTCATAGGGAGAGTCCAAGTCCTGGAAATGTGGATACAGCGCCATTCACGGCTTGCCCAACATGCGGTCAGCCCAGGCGCATGTCAAGCCGTTAAGGGCTGCAAATTGTAGCCATCCCGGTTGTCCTGAACTTGAATCTCAGTCCCACCCCATCCGCCACCATGACCTTCCCCGACATCCGCATTCTGCGCACCCGGCACCTGCGCGGCCCCAGCATCTGGACCTACCGACCCGTCATCGAAGCCTGGGTCGACATTGGTCCCCTGGAGGACCACCCCTCCAACACCCTGCCTGGTTTCAACGAACGGCTCAAGGCCTTGTTGCCTGGCCTCATCGAACACCGTTGTGGCATTGGGGAGCGCGGGGGCTTTTTGCTGCGCCTGGACGACGGCACCTGGCCTGGTCACATCATGGAACACGTGGCCATTGAATTGCAAAACCTCGCGGGCATGCAAGTGGGCTTTGGCAAAGCCCGCGAAACCAGCCAGCGCGGGGTCTACAAAGTGGTGATCCGCACCCGCCAGGCCGAAGTGGGACTCGCCGCCTTGGAAGCGGCCCGCGACATCGTCATGGCCTGCATCCACGGCCATGCTGTCGATCTGGGGGCAGTGGTCACCCAACTCACCGACAAAGTCGACCGCCTGTGCCTGGGGCCCAGCACGGCTTGCATCGTGGACGCCGCCACCGACCGGCGCATTCCCTACATCCGGCTCACCGATGGCAACTTGGTGCAACTCGGCCATGGGGCCCGTCAGCGCCGCATCTGGACTGCCGAAACCGACAAAACCAGTGCCATCGCCGAAAGCATCTCCAGCGACAAAGACCTCACCAAGCGTTTGCTGTCCCAGTGCGGCGTGCCTGTTCCCCAAGGCGAGGTGGTGAAGTCCCCCGAAGAGGCCTGGGCCGTGGCCCAAGACTTGGGCTTGCCCGTGGTGGTCAAGCCCAGCGATGCCAACCACGGCCGTGGCGTGGCCCTGGACTTGCGCTTGGAGACCGACATCCGCGCCGCCTTTGAAGTGGCTGACCGCGAGGGCTCCGAAGTCATGGTTGAGCAATTCATCCAAGGCGAAGAACACCGCTTGCTGGTGGTGGGCGACCGCGTGGTGGCCGCCGCCAAAGGAGAAATGGCCGAAATCGTGGGCGACGGCCAACACACCGTCGAGCAACTCATCGAGCTGCAAATCAACGCTGACCCACGGCGCGGCGAAGAAGAGGACTTCCCCCTCGACACCATCCGGCTGGCCGAACACCACCACGCCGTGCTGGAAATCGAACGCCAGGGCTTTCGCCCCGACAGCATCCCTGAAGCCGGTCGCCGGGTCATCGTGCAACGCAACGGCAACATGAACCACGACGTGACCGATTTGGTCCACCCCGAAGTGGCCGCCCTGGTGGGTTTGGCCGCGCGCGTGGTGGGCTTGGACATTGCAGGCATCGACCTGGTGGCTCAAGACATTGCCCGCCCCTTGGACGAGCAAGGCGGCGCCATTGTTGAGGTGAATGCCGGCCCGGGCCTGCTCATGCACTTGAAGCCCGAGCATGGCCAGCCTCGCCCCGTGGGACAAGCCATCGTCGATCACTTGTTCAAGCCCCACGACGATGGGCGCATCCCAGTCGTGGGCGTCATGGGTTCGCAATCCACCAGCCAGTTGTCACAACTCATTGCCTGGTTGCTGCACCTGAACGGGGCTTACACCGGCCTGGTTTGCCAAAACGGCATGTTCGTCAACGACGCGCGCATCCGCTCCGGCGACATGACCGGCTTTGACGATGCCCAAAGCCTGCTCATCAACCGCAGCATCGAAGCTGCGGTGTTCGAGACCAAGCCCATCCACATCCTCAACGATGGCCTGCCCTATGACCGCTGCCGGGTGTCGGTGCTCACCGATGCCTGCACCTTGGAAGGCCTGGAGTCCCACGACATCTTGAACGCCGAGCAATTGCGCTCGGTGGTGCGCACCCACATCGACGTGGTGCTGCCCGAGGGCGCAGCCGTGCTCAACGCCGACGACGAGACCGTGGTGGGCTTGGCCGACTTGTGCGACGGAGAGGTGATTTTTTATTCCCCCAATCCCTACAACGCCGCCTTGACGCAGCATCGCCAGCAAGGTCGTCGCGTGGTCACCATTGAAGACCAGCACGTGGTGATGGCTCGGGGCGATCAACGCACCGAGCTCTTCAGCTTGGGCATGGCCCCCATCGCCCGTTTGATCAAGCAAGAGCAAGTGGCCTTGCCCACCTTGTTGGCAGCTTGTGCCTGTGCCTGGTCTCTGGACATCAGCCCCGCCCTGATTCGAGCAGGCCTGAAAAATTTTGGTAAACATCCGCTTCGCATCGCCCGCAAAGTGGCAAGGGTCAACGCCTGATGGACATCTTTCGCATCCGCGCGCTGCGCGGCCCCAACCTCTGGTCACGCAACACCGCCATGGAAGCCTTGGTGCGTTGTGAAGCGCCTCACGAACAGGCGATTGACAGCGCCTTTGAAGCCCGAATGCGCCAGCGCTTTCCGGGCCTGGGCCTGTTCACCCCCATCGATTCGCGGCACACCTTCAGCCTGGCCCATGCCCTGGAAACAGCCACCCTGCATTTGCAAATCGAAGCGGGTTGCCGGGTGACGTTTAGTCGCGCCACCCCCACCAACGAAACAGGCCTCTACCAGGTGGTGGTCGAATACAGCGTCGAAGAAGTGGGACGTTTGGCGCTGGAGCTGGCCCAGGCCTTGTGCCGGTCCGCCCTGGACGACACGCCCTTTGACGCCACCGCAGCGGTGGCCCAATTGCGCGAGCTCGATGAAGACTTGCGCTTGGGCCCTTCCACCGATGCCATCGTGCAAGCCGCCGTCAACCGGGGCATTCCGTTTCGTCGGCTCACCTCGGGCTCCATGGTGCAACTGGGCTGGGGCAGCAAGCAGCGGCGCATTCAGGCCGCTGAAATCGATGCCACCAGCGCCATTGCCGAATCCATCGCCCAAGACAAAGCCCTCACCAAGCGCTTGTTGCATGCCGCCGGCGTGCCTGTGCCCTTGGGTGAAGTCGTCGAGCACGAGCAAGACGCCTGGGCGGTGGCTCAGCGCATTGGCTTGCCGGTGGTCGTCAAGCCTTTGGATGGCAACCAAGGCAAAGGCGTTACGGTCAACATCCGCAGCGAAGCCGAGGTGGTGCAGGCCTACCGCAACGCCAAGCGCTTTCGCGAAGACGTGATGATTGAGCGCTACTTGCCCGGTGGCGACTACCGCTTGCTGGTGGTGGGCGACCGGCTCATCGCCGCCGCACGCCGCGAGCCACCCCAAGTCATTGGCGACGGGGTGAGCAGCATTCGGGAGCTGGTGGAACAAGTCAACGCCGACCCCCTGCGTGGCGATGGCCATGCCACGCCGCTCACCAAAATCCGTTTCGACGACATTGCCTTGGGCTGCCTGCAAGACCAGGGCCTGAGCGCCCAGTACATCCCACCCAAAGGGGCCCGGGTGATCTTGCGCAACAACGCCAACCTCTCCACCGGCGGCACCGCCACCGACGTCACCGACGAGGTGCACCCCCAAGTGGCCGCCAGTGCGGTGCGCGCGGCCCAAATGGTGGGCTTGCATGTGTGTGGTGTCGACGTGGTGTGCGAGAGCGTGCTCAAGCCCCTCGAGGATCAATCGGGCGGCATTGTGGAAGTGAACGCCGCCCCCGGCCTTCGCATGCACTTGCGGCCGTCGTTTGGCAAGGGGCGCTTGGTGGGCGAAGCCATCATCGACACCGTGTTCCCCACGGGCGAAGATGGCCGCATTCCCGTCATTGCCGTGACCGGCACCAATGGCAAAACCACCACCGTGCGCTTGATTGCGCATTTGCTGCGCGTGAGCGGCTTGCGGGTGGGCATGACCAACACCGATGGCGTGTATGTGAATGGCCGCGTGATTGACACCGGCGACTGCTCAGGCCCGCGCAGTGCGCGCAACGTGCTGATGCACCCCGATGTGGATGCCGCCGTGCTGGAAACCGCCCGGGGCGGCTTGTTGCGCGAAGGCCTGGCCTTCGACCGCTGCAGCGTGGCGGTGGTCACCAACATCGGCATGGGCGACCACCTGGGCTTGAACTACATCACCACCGTCGAAGACTTGGCGGTGCTCAAGCGGGTGATCGTGCAAAACGTCGCCACCAGCGGCATGGCCGTGCTCAATGCGGCCGACCCCATCGTGGTGTCCATGGCGCCGCATTGCCCCGGTGACGTCACCTTTTTCGCCATCGACCCCCACCACCCGGTGCTGGCCACCCACCGGGCGCAAGGCAAACGGGTGGTGTTTGTGGAAGACGACGAAATCGTGGCCATGCAAGGCAAGTTTCAAATGCGCCTCGCGCTCTCCAACATCCCCGTCACCCACCAAGGCGCCATCGACTTCCAAGTCGAAAACGTGATGGCTGGCGTCGCTGCGGCTTGGGCCAGTGGCGTGCCCTGGGAAGCCATGGCCGCCGGCCTGAGCAGCTTTGTGAGCGATCACCAGGCCGTGCCGGGACGCTTCAATTTGTTCAGCTTCCGGGGCGCCACCCTGATTGCCGACTACGGCCACAACCCCGACGCCATCAAGGCCTTGGTGCAAGCCGTGGGCAACATGCCGGCCCAGCGCCGTTCGGTGGTCATCAGTGGGGCGGGCGACCGCCGCGACGAAGACATTCGCGAACAAACCCGCCTCATCGGCGAAGCCTTTGACGAGGTCTTGCTCTACCAAGACGCTTGCCAAAGGGGGCGCAAAGATGGCGAAGTGCTGGGCTTGCTGCGCGATGGCCTGCGCAGCGCCAGTCGCACTTTGGTGGTAGAAGAAATTCGTGGCGAGTTTGCCGCGATTGATCGCGCCCTTGAGCGCATCGCCCCCGGTGACTTGTGCCTGATCCTGATCGATCAAGTTGAAGAGGCTTTGGCCCACATCAACCGCCGGGTGTCGGAAGAGCGATGAGCTGAGGGTGATGCCAGAACCGGGGGCGCAGCTCCCGTTCACAGCGCACCCCAGCTTGCCCAGATGTCCAATGCAAGGCGCCGCATTCGGCGGTGTTGCGCACCTGTGCCCCTTGCGCCTGCAGCCGCGCCAACACCTCCGGGTGGGGATGGCCATGCGGGTTCAGGTGCCCCGCTGAAATCAAAGCCCATTGGGGATTCACCGCCGCCAGCCATTCGGGGCTGCTGCCCCCCCGACTGCCGTGGTGCGACACCACCAACACCTGTGCCCGCAAGGGCAGACCTTGCGCCACCAGTGCGGCCTCGTCGCGGGCTTCCAAGTCGCCGGTGAGCATGACCTCGCCCCCTTGCGCCACCACGCGCACCACGCAGCTTTGCCGGTTGCTGGGGCCCCGAGGCTGAAACTGGCGCGGGTGAAACACCTCGAAGCGAACCCCATCGACCCACCAGCGCTGGCCTTGCGCACACAACCGCCCCGGGTGCTGCCAAGCCAGCGGGTGGTCGGCCCCCACGGAGCCCAACCACGACAAACCGGGGTAAGCCTCCAACACGCTCTGGGCGCCGCCCACGTGGTCGGCATCGCGGTGACTCAAGACCAGCCCATCGGGTTTCCACCCCAAGGCCCTCAACAGGGGCAGCAACACCCGCTCACCCGCATTCCAACCATCGGCCTGGCCGGGCCCCGCGTCATAAAGCCAGGTTTGATGCTGGGTGCGCAAGACCACCGCCAGGCCCTGCCCCACATCCACCACCAACACCCGAACCTGTCCCCAGGGCACGGGGGGCGAGCGCTCGTGCCAGAGCCAGATCGCCCCAGCCAAGACCCAGCCGCCGACCCATCCCCCAGCGCGCCAACGCACCGGCCATCCGGGCCATAAAGCCCAGGCCGTGCCCAGCATCAAGCACGTGAACGCCCCCAGCGGCAATGCGGGCCAGTGGCTCACCGCCCAAGGCCAAGCGGCCATGGCCGCTAAACCCACACGCAGCCCATCCAGGCTCAGCAACGCCCAAGCCATGGCCGGTGGCCACATCGTGGCGATCACACACACAGGCAACACCACCCAAGTGACCCAAGGAATGGCCCACAGGTTCACCGCCACGCCCACCCACGACACCTGACCAAACCACCACCAGGTGAGGGGCAACAAAGCCAAACTCAATCGGCCTTGGGTCAGCAACAAGCGCCCAAGGCCCACCCACAGGCCACGCGCCGGCGCGCCATGTCGCTCGGCCATGAGCACGCCCACCGCCACAAAGCTCAACCAAAAACCCGGTTGCCACAGCGCCAAGGGCTGCCACACGCAAACCACCGCAGCCACCGACAACCACAAGCTCAGGCCCGGCCACCGCCAGCCACGCCACCGCAACGCCACCACCAAACCGAGCATCAACACCGTGCGTTGGGCCGGCAAGCCCCAGCCACTGAACAAGGCATAGGCCAGGGCCGCCCCGGTGCCCAAGGTCCAAGCCGCCAACGGGGCGGGCCAGCGCAAGCTCCACCCCCAGCCCCGGCCATCGGCCCAGCGCCACCAAGCCCGCACACCCCACATGCACAGTGCCGCCCAAGCGGTGATGTGCAAACCCGAAATGCTCATCAGGTGCGCCACGCCGGTGGCGCGAAACAATTGCCAATCGCTCGCGCCAATGGCGGCTTGATCGCCCATCAACAAGGCCAAGGCCACCCCCAACGATGGCGATGCCGCATCGGTCACCGGCACCTGCGATTGCCAGCGGTCACGCAAGCGTTCGCGCCATCGCTCCAGCCACACCCGGGCTTGCACCGTCCACTCGGCGGCGTGCCACGTCCCGGCAGGTGCCAGGGGCTGCGGCATGGGATCTTGGCGGCGCGCGCTGACCCGAGCCCAGGCCCCCACCTCGTTCGCCCAGGCGCGCAATTGCACATCGTCGCCCAGCGGATTGAACACCCCATGAGGCGACTGCACCCGCAGTGGCCACGCCCAAACCTCGCCCACCCGCGGTGGGCTGGCTGGCGCATCGTCGCGTTGCGCGTTCGTCATCGTGACCAACAGCCGAGGGGGGAGTTGCACGCTTTGGCCATCGTCGAGCCGGTGGGCCGAATGCGGGGCCAGCATGAACCGCCAGCCCCAAGGGCTGGCCTGCGGCAAGCCGATCACCTGGCCTTGCACCCACAGTCGATGCCCTTGCACCTCAGGTGCCAACTGCTGCTCGGCCTGGGCCAGCGCCCGCGCATTGGCCCAAGACCATGCCCAAGCGCCCACCCCAGGCGCGGGATGCACGCAGGCCACCAAACAACACCCCACCCACTGCCGCCAGCGCCAGCGGCCCGGCGCCTGACCCGCGCACCCACGCGCCCAGGCAGGCCCACGCCACAGGCCCCACAACACCCAAAGCCCACCCAAGCCAGCCACGGCGTGGACCAGCGCAGGATGCGGCAAGTGGGGTTGTAGACCGTGCAAGGCCGAGGCCATCAGAATGGCCACGCTCAGGGGCGTGACCCAAAAACTCGGCAGTGTGGGTGCGGGTGCAGACATGGCAGGCTGCGCGGCCCGAACAAGGGCTTGGGCGCAACGCCACTGTGCTGGGGTTCAGGGGGTGTGGGTGCTTGTGGCGCGCGTTGCCAATGCCGAGTGCCACTGACGCCCGACGACAGGCAATGGCCTTAAGGCTTAGGCGGCTGCAACCGAGGGCGCATCAACCCGATGGCAATGCCGCTGCGGGACAAACCTGTTTTTTGAGCAAGGCCACGTAGGTGCTGGGCCGAATCGCCGTGCCCGGCATGCGCCAGTCGGCCACATCGAAGGTGACCAACTCCTGGCCTTTGCCTTGGGTCTTTTCAAACAGGCTCACCGACAAGCGAGCGGCGGTGTCGCGCACACAATCCACCCGCCAGCGCTCCATGCGCGAGGCATAGGGTTTGTCGGACACCGTGATGGGCTCTGGCAAATCCAGCAAGACCCAGGCAAAACGGCTGACGCTTTGGCGAGCCACGGCCGCTTTGTCGAAAAAGGCATTGACGCCCTCTTCCTTGAGCAACTCAGCCCACTCGGCGCGCGCGGGTGTGGCGCTGGCCAAAGCCAGCACCGACAGGGCACACCACAGCGAGGTCCAGGGAGTCTTCATGGGCGCAGTATCGGCCGCAAGTCCAGTTTCTTAAGTGACGCCCCCAGGCGCGGGCAAGGTGACAATAGCTTCACCCCAAAGCTGAAGGACTCCTCATGACCCCCAACGAACAACTCCAAGCCCTGGGCATCACCTTGCCCCCCGTGGCCACGCCCGCAGCCGCCTATGTGCCCTTTGTGCAAACGGGCTCGCTCATCTTCATCAGCGGCCACATCGCTCGCCGCGATGGCCACCCTTGGGTGGGCCAATTGGGAGCCAATCTGACCACGGCAGAAGGCCAAGCCGCCGCCCGCGCCATTGCCATCGACCTCATGGGCACGCTGCAAGCGGCCGTGGGCGATTTGTCGCGCGTCAAGCGCATCGTGAAACTGGTGAGCCTGGTGAACTCCACGCCCACCTTCACCGAACACCACTTGGTGACCAATGGTTGCAGCGAACTGCTGGGTCAGGTGTTTGGCGCAGTCGGTGCCCATGCCCGCAGCGCCTTTGGCGTGGCGCAACTGCCGTTGGGGGCTTGTGTCGAAATTGAAATGATCGCCGAGGTCTGACATGGCTTGGCAACAGGCGGACACCCCGTGGCTGCGCGTGGCTTACGAAGACCACAACCCGCAGGGGCGTGGCCCGGTGATGCTGCTGCACGGCTGGCCCGACAGCACGCGCACTTGGCAAGGTGTGGTGCCCGCATTGACCGCCGCCGGATGGCGCGTGATCGTGCCGGCATTGCGCGGTTTTGCGCCCACCACCTTCCGCCACCCCGACACCCCACGCAGTGGCCAGTTGGCGGCCTTGGGCCGTGACTTGCTGGAATTCATCGAGGCCTTGGGCCTGCAGCGACCTGCCCTGGTGGGCCACGACTGGGGCGCCCGCGCCGTGGCCAATGCCTGCGGCTTGCAACCGGGTGTGGCCAGCCACATGGTCTTGATCAGTTCTGGCTATGGCACCAACACCGCCGACCAGCCCTTGAACCTGGAGCAGGTGCGCAACTACTGGTATCACTGGTTCATGGCCACGCCACGCGGTCAGCACACGGTGCGCACCGATGGCAAAGCCTTTGCCCGGATCATGTGGGACACCTGGGCCCCAACGGGATGGTATGCACCGGAAGAATTCGAGGCCACCGCCGAGGCCTTCAACAACCCCGATTGGCCCGAGGTGACCCTGCACTCCTACACCCACCGCTGGAACCACGCGCCGGGCAACCCCACCTATGCCGAGGACGATGCCCGACTCAACCCGGCACCGGTGCTGGATGTGCCCACCCTGATGCTGCACGGCGAAGCCGATGGCGTGAACCCGCCAGCCTCATCAGCGGGCAAAGCGGCGTTTTTCAAAGGTCGATACGAGCGGGTGTTGCTGCCTGGCATTGGCCACTTCCCGCAGCGAGAGGCGCCCGAGCTGATCGCCGAGCACCTCTTGCGTTTTCTGGGCTAGGGCCCAGCCTCCCCGGCACCTGCCGGGGCGCGACTCAGAAGTCGCCTTTGACGATGGGAAAGCCCAAGGCTGCCCAGTCGAGCATGCCGCCACGGTAGTAATAAATCTTGTTGGCGGGAAAGCCATCTCGCGTCATGGCTTTGATGGCCGAGGGGCTTTGGGGGCAAACCGGGCCATTGCAAAAGGCATACACCTTCTTGGCTGCGGCGCAATCCCATTGGCCATTCACTTTTTTGCAGCCCAGTTCGTCCATGCGTTGGGCCACTTCGGTGTAGACGATGCTGATCGACCCCGGGATGGTGCCGTTGGCCCGGTCATTGGGTTCGCGCATGTCGACCAACAAGGCGTCTTTGTCGTTCATGGCGTGGAGCATTTCAATTTCGGTCACGGGATGCACGCCCTCAACGGGGATCAGGGACTGCAGCCAGCCGGCGTTTTTGGCGCAAGGCGTCATGACGCGCTGGATCACCAGCTCCTTGCCATTGGGTTGCTTCACCACAAAGCGGGTGTCTTTGTCGATGATGCGCAAGTATTGGGGTTCGGCGGCATGGGCCGACATCAGGCTGGCGCCAGCCAAGGCCAACAGGGAAAACAAACGCTGAATGCGAGTCATGTCAGGTCCTCAAAGGAGTGGATGAATAAAGCCCCGCAAGCGTAGGCACCCCACACTGCATGGCCATTGATTCAAATCAACGCCGCCCCCCAAGTGAGCTCAGGGGAACACCTAGGGCACAATTTGCCGCTTCGCAAGCTGGGTGTCAGCTCGCTGAATCTGGACATCAGCATGGAATCATTTTTGGTCTCAACCGGCGTGGTCGCCCTGGCTGAAATTGGCGACAAAACCCAATTGCTGGCCTTTTTGTTGGCCGCTCGATTTCGCAAACCCTTGCCCATCGTGGCCGGCATCTTGGTGGCCACGGTGGTGAACCACGGGCTGGCGGGGGCTTTGGGCGCCTGGATCATGCAAACGGTGGGCGCCGAGATCATGCGCTGGGTCTTGGGCGTGTCGTTTTTGGCCATGGCGGCGTGGACCCTCATCCCCGACGAAATTGAAGAAGATGAAATGCGCATCGCCCAACGCCTGGGGGTGTTTGGGGCCACCGTGGTGAGTTTTTTCATTGCCGAAATGGGCGACAAAACCCAAATCGCCACCGTGGCCATGGCGGCCCGTTTCGATGCGGCCTGGGTGGTGATTCTGGGCACCACCCTGGGCATGCTCATCGCCAACGTGCCCGCCGTTTACTTGGGCGACCGCTTGGCCGGCCGCATTCCCATGAAGCTCGTGCATGGCTTGGCCGCAGTGATTTTTGCGGTGCTGGGGGTGCTGACCCTCCTCGGTGTGGGAGCTAGCCTGGGCTTGTGAGCGGGGCGCAGGCCCTCACTCGACCCGCACCACGGCATGGGGCTTGAAGCCCAAATCGGCGGCCTTGCCTTTGCGCGCCCGCGCAGCCCGGGCGTTGTTGAGGCTGCGAATTTCCAATGTCTCTTCGCGTGCCTTGCCCCCACGTCCCAGCCCACTCAAGCGCACGCTGCGCGTGTAGGCGGCCGCACCAGCCAGGCTGTCTTTGGGCTCCAGGTCGATCAGGGTAAGGCCGCGCCCGCCTTTTTCCATGAGCTTGAGTTCGCCCAACTCGAAAGTGAGGATGCGTCCGCCCACACTGGCACAGCACACGTGCGTGGCGTCGGCCAGCGGCACCGAACCGTTGCCACCCGACACCAACGAGGGCTTGCATGGGGTTTCGCCAGGGCTCAAGGTGAGGAATGACTTGCCGGCTTTTTGGCGGGAAATCAGGTGCTCGATGCGGGCCAGGAAGCCAAAGCCACCGCTGCCACTGATCAAGACCGTGGCCCCAAGCGGACCGGCCAGGAAGTGCAACAGCTGCGTGCCAGCCTCGACCTCCACCAAGGTGGTCACCGGTTGCCCGTCGCCACGGGCGCCAGGCAAAGCTGACACCGGCACGGAATAGACCCGACCATTGCTCCCCCAGGCAATGAGTTGGTCGACGGTGCGGCACTCGAAGGTGCCATACAAGGCGTCGCCCGACTTGAAGGCAAAACCAGCGGGGTCGTGCCCGTGGCCGGTGCGCGCGCGCACCCAGCCCTTTTCTGAAATCACCACGGTGACGGGTTCGTCCAACACCTTCACCTCGGCCACCGCACGACGCTCGGCTTGGATGAGGGTGCGGCGGTCATCGCCAAAGGTTTTGGCATCGGCCTCGATTTCTTTGACGATGAGGCGCTTGAGTGCGCTCGCACTGCCCAAGATTTTTTCCAGCTCTTGCTGCTCTTTGCGCAGCTCCGACAGCTCTTGCTCAATCTTGATGGCTTCGAGCTTGGCCAATTGGCGCAAACGAATTTCAAGAATGTCTTCGGCTTGGCGCTCGGTGAGTTGAAAGCGCGTCATCAGCGCGGGCTTGGGCTCGTCGCTGTTGCGGATGATGCGAATCACCTCATCGATGTTGAGCAACACCAACTGGCGGCCTTCGAGGATGTGAATGCGGTCGAGCACCTTGGCCAAGCGGTGCTGACTGCGCCGCGTGACGGTGTCTTGGCGGAAGCTCAGCCATTCGGTCAACAAGCCGCGCAGGTTTTTTTGCACCGGCCGGCCATCCAGGCCCACCGCCGTGAGGTTGATCGAAGCCGAGGACTCCAAGCTGGTGTGCGCCAACAGCGTTTGCACAAACTCAGCCTGATCTTGCGTGCGGCTCTTGGGCTCGAACACCAAACGCACCGGCGACGATTTACTGGACTCGTCGCGCACGCCATCGAGCACCGCCAGCACGGTGGCCTTGAGTTGGGTTTGCTCGGCGGTCAGGCTCTTCTTGCCAGCCTTCACTTTGGGGTTGGTGAGCTCTTCAATTTCTTCCAACACGCGCTGGGCACTCACGCCCGGCGGCAGTTCATGCACCACCACTTGCCACTGACCCCGCGCGAGGTCTTCCACCAACCAGCGGGCACGCACCTTGAGCGAGCCCCGGCCTGTGCGGTAGGCCTCGGCGATGTCACTGGCGCTGCTGATGATTTGGCCGCCGCCCGGGTAATCGGGGCCGGGCAACAAGGCCATGAGTTCGTCATCGCTGAGCTTGGGCGACTGCAACAAGGCCACGCACGCGGCGGCCACTTCGCGCAAGTTGTGGCTGGGGATTTCGGTGGCCATGCCCACTGCAATGCCACTGGCGCCATTGAGCAAAGAAAACGGCAAGCGCGACGGCAACTGGCGCGGCTCATCGGTGGAGCCGTCGTAGTTGGGCACAAAGTCCACCGTGCCTTGGTCAATCTCGTCGAGCAAGAGGCGAGAAATCTTCGACAAACGCGCCTCGGTGTAGCGCATGGCGGCAGCCCCATCGCCGTCGCGCGAACCAAAGTTGCCTTGACCATCGATCAAGGGGTAGCGCTGCGAAAAGTCTTGCGCCATGCGCACCAAAGCGTCGTAGGCGGCTTGGTCGCCATGGGGGTGAAAACGGCCCAGCACATCGCCCACCACGCGCGCGCTTTTCACGGGCTTGGCGGGGGTGTTGCCGTTGGGGCCAGAAAAGCTCAGACCCAAGCGGTCCATGGCAAACAAGATGCGCCGCTGAACGGGCTTTTGGCCATCGCTCACATCGGGCAAGGCGCGGCCTTTGACCACCGACAAGGCGTATTCGAGATAGGCCCGCTGCGCGTAGGCGGCCAGGTGGTCACCCTCGGCTGTGGGCTCTTGAAAGGGGAGATCCAATGCATCACTCATGTGCCAAGCCCTCAAACATCAATGTCCACCGCATCGCCGTGTAACTCCATGAGTTCACGACGGGAAGCGGCCTCGCCTTTGCCCATGAGCTGGTTGAACAGCCCCTCGGTGGCCGCCCGGTCCAGGGGGCCCAGGGTCACGGGCAACAAGCGGCGGGTATCCGGGTTCAGGGTGGTTTCCCACAGCTGCTCGGCATTCATTTCGCCCAGCCCTTTGAAGCGGCTGATGCTGCACTTGTCGCGGTTCACGCCATCTTTTTCGCAGTGATCCAGAATGGCTTGCAACTCACCTTCGTCCAATGCGTAGCGTTTGGCCGCCGGCTTTTTGCCGCGTGCGGGCACATCCACCCGGAACAGCGGCGGGCGGGCCACATGCACATGGCCCGCTTCGATGAGCTTGGGAAAGTGCCGGAAAAACAAGGTGAGCAACAACACCTGGATGTGTGAGCCGTCGACATCGGCGTCCGACAAGATGCACACCTTGCCATAGCGCAAGCCCGACAAGTCGGGGTTGTCGTTGGGGCCGTGGGGATCGACGCCAATGGCCACGGCCATGTCGTGCACCTCTGTGTTTTTGAACAGCAAATCGCGATCGACCTCCCAGGTGTTGAGCACCTTGCCTCGCAAGGGCAACACGGCCTGGGTTTCCTTGTCACGCCCCATCTTGGCGCTGCCCCCCGCGCTGTCGCCCTCCACCAAGAACAACTCATTGAGCTGGGTGTCTCGGCTTTCGCAATCGGTGAGCTTGCCGGGCAGCACCGCCACGCCCGAGCCCTTGCGCTTTTCCACTTTTTGACCGGCACGCTGGCGGGCCTGGGCGGCCCGAATGACAAACTCGGCCAGGGTTTTGCCATGCGCGACGTGATCGTTGAGCCACAACTCCAAGGCCGGCCGCACAAAGCCCGCCACCAGACGAACAGCGTCCCTCGAATTCAATCGCTCTTTGATCTGGCCTTGGAATTGGGGATCCAGCACCTTGGCACTCAGCACAAAGCTGGCCCGGGCGAACACGTCTTCGGGCATGAGCTTCACGCCCTTGGGCAGCAAAGCATGCAGGTCGATGAAACTTTTCACCGCCTGAAACAAACCTTCGCGCAGTCCGGCTTCATGGGTGCCGCCGGCTGGGGTGGGAATCAGGTTCACATAGCTCTCGCGCACCAAGGGGCCTTCGGCGGTGAACACCAAACACCAGCTGGCGCCCTCCCCTTCGGCAAAGGTGTCGTGCTGACCATCGGCAAAGCCCTCGCCTTCGAGTTCTGGGATCAGGACATCGGCGGCCAAGGATTGCAACAAGTAGTCTTTCAGGCCGCCCTTGTATTGCCATTGCTGTTGCTCTTTGGACTTTTCATGCAACAGCGTGACTTGCACGCCCGGCATGAGGACGGCTTTGGAGCGCAGCAAATGCACCAATTCGCCCATGGGCAATTGCGAGGTTTCGAAATACTTGGCGTTGGGCCACACGCGAACCGAGGTGCCCGAGCGTTTCTCGCCCGCTTCGGCGTCGCGAACTTGCAAGGGCGAAGCCACATCGCCGTGGGCGAAACCCAAGGTGGCCACTTTGCCATCGCGGCGCACGCTCACTTCCAGCCGGTTGGACAAGGCGTTGGTGACGCTCACCCCCACCCCGTGCAACCCCCCCGAGAAGCTGTAGGCGCCACCCTTGCCTTTGTCGAATTTGCCGCCAGCGTGCAGCCGGGTGAACACCAGTTCCACCACCGGGGCTTTCTCTTCGGGATGCAGGCCAAAGGGAATACCTCGGCCGTCGTCTTCAATGCTCACCGAACCGTCGGTGTGCAAGGTGACGTGGATGCGCTTGCCGAACCCCGCCAAGGCTTCGTCGGCGGCGTTATCCAAGACCTCTTGAATGATGTGCAACGGGTTGTCGGTTCGGGTATACATCCCCGGCCGTTGCTTCACCGGTTCAAGTCCCTTGAGGACGCGGATCGCGCCCTCAGCGTATTCGTTTCGTTTCGTGGACATGGGCGCGGATTGTAGTCATGGGGGTTGTCTTGCCGGCGAAAGCCAATACAGCCCAAAACCGCTACAGTTCGCGCATGCCCAATCGATCTCATCCTCATGCCCTGCCCCTGTGGCAGGTTCTCATTTGTGGCGCGCTGGTCGTCACCCTGGCCATGGGCATTCGCCATGGCTTTGGTTTGTGGTTGCAGCCCATCACCGTCGAGCGCGGCTGGCAGCGTGAAGACTTCTCCATGGCCATTGCCATTCAAAACCTCGCCTGGGGCGTGGCGGGTATTTTTTCGGGCATGGTGGCCGACCGATTTGGCGCTTTTCGCGTCATCGTGGTTTGTGCCGTGGCCTACGCCTTGGGGTTGGTGGGCATGGCCTACAGCCACAACCCTGCGGTGTTTTCACTCACCGCGGGGGTGCTCGTGGGCGTGGCCCAAGCGGGCACCACCTACGCCGTGGTGTATGGCGTGATTGGCCGCAACGTGGTGGCTGAGCAGCGCTCTTGGGCCATGGGCATCACCGCGGCGGCGGGCTCATTTGGCCAGTTCTTGATGGTGCCAACCGAAGGCTGGCTCATTGCCAACCTGGGCTGGGACACCGCGTTGGTGGTCTTGGCAGCCATGGCCTTGCTGGTGGTGCCCTTGGCCTTTGGCTTGCGCGAAAAGGCCTTCACCTCGGGCACCGTGACCCAACGCCAATCCATTGGCTCGGCCTTGCGCGAAGCCTTTGGCTATCGCAGTTTTCAACTGCTGATGGCTGGTTACTTTGTTTGTGGGTTCCAGGTGGTCTTCATCGGGGTTCACCTGCCCAGCTACCTCAAGGATTTGGGCCAACCCCCGCAGCTGGCCAGCACGGCGCTGGCCTTGGTGGGTTTGTTCAACGTGTTTGGCACCTACATTGCCGGCTGGGCGGGGCAGCGGTTGTCCAAACCGCGCATCCTGTCCTTCATTTATTTCATGCGATCGGTGGCCATCGTGGCCTTTCTCATCGCGCCGGTGACGCCGTGGTCGGTCTATTGGTTTGCCTCGGCCATGGGTCTGTTGTGGCTGTCCACCGTGCCCCCCCACCAATGCCACGATTGCCCAAATTTTTGGCGTGGCGCATTTGTCCATGCTCGGCGGCTTTGTGTTTTTCAGCCACCAAATCGGCTCCTTCATGGGCGTTTGGTTGGGTGGCTTGCTCTATGACCAAACGGGTTCCTACGACATCGTTTGGTATTTGTCGATTGCCTTGGGTCTGTTTGCCGCGGTGGTCAATTGGCCGGTGAGTGAGCAACCCATTGCGCGTGGCCAACCGGCGCAAGCCGTGCCCGCAGGGTCGGCCTGATGACGCCGAACACGCGCTGGGCCCGCTCAGCCGCTGCCCTGGCGGTGGTGTTGGCCTTGGTGGGCGTGTTCCTGATGTATTCCCACCCCGATGTGTTGGTGGCCCTCACCAACCAGGTCTGGGCCTGTTTTTAAGCCTGCCCATGCACGCCAGCGCCCCGCCCTCCGATTGGCTGATCCGTTTCGCTCGCCATTGGCCCACGCCCAGCCGGGTGCTCGATGTGGCGTGCGGATCGGGCCGCCACCTGCGCTGGCTCAACGAGCATGGCCACACGGTCACCGGGGTGGACCGCGACGCCCAAGCCCTGGAAGTGGCCAGCGCCTGGGGCGACACGGTGCTCGCCGATCTGGAAGCCCCAGATGCCCGTTGGCCTTTGGGTCAGCGTCAATTCGATGCGGTGATCGTGACCAACTACCTGTGGCGCAGCTTGTGGCCCTCGCTCAAAGCCGCCGTGAAACCCAGTGGCTGGCTGCTCTATGAGACCTTTGCCTGGGGCAATGCCCGCTATGGCAAACCCAGCCGCGACGACTTTTTGCTTCAACCGGCTGAGTTGCTGACGGTGTTTGCCGACTGGCACGTGGTGGCCTTTGAACAAGGCGTGCTGACCGAGCCCACCCGTCAAATTCAACGCATCGCCGTTCGGGCTTTGCCCCCCACGGCCAGCCTGGGGGCCAGCCCCCAAGACGACGCCTTGGCTTGAGCCCCAACCGCCCGGGGGGTTGCGGGCAAGTCGCTAGAATGGATTTCTCCTTGAGGACATCGACATGATCAGCATTTCCGGCAGCATCGTGGCACTGGCCACGCCCTTCCATGACGACGGCACGGTGGATTACCCCCGTTTGCGCCAACTCATCGATTGGCACATCGATGAAGGCACCGACTGCATTTGCGTCGTGGGCACAACTGGCGAGTCGCCCACCGTGGATGTCCAAGAGCACTGTGAAATCATTCGCGTCGCCGTGGAGCAAGCCAAAGGCCGTCGCCCCATCATGGCCGGCTGCGGCGCCAACTCCACGGCCGAAGCCATCGAACTCGCCCAATTCGCCAAGGACGTCGGCGCCGATTGCCATTTGCAAGTCGTGCCCTACTACAACAAGCCGTCACAAGAAGGCCTGTTCCAACATTTCAAAACCATTGCCGAGCGCGTGGACCTGCCCATGGTGCTCTACAACGTGCCGGGGCGCACCGTGGCCGATTTGCAGCACGACACCGTGCTGCGCCTGGCTCAAGTGCCCGGCATCATCGGCATCAAGGAAGCCACCGCCAACATCGAACGCGCCATTTGGCTGATTCGCGATGTGCCCGAACATTTCGCGGTGTTCTCCGGCGATGATCCCACCGCCGTGGCTTTGATGCTGTGCGGTGGCCAGGGCAACATCAGCGTGACCGCCAACATCGCACCCAAGGCCATGCACGAGTTGTGTGTGGCCGCTTTGCGGGGCGACCGTGACACGGCCATGGCCATCCAAAAGCGGCTGATGCCGGTTCACAAACACCTGTTTGTCGAAGCCAACCCCATTCCTTTGAAATGGGCCATGCAGCGCATGGGCCTGTGTGGCCCGCACTTGCGCCTGCCCCTCACCCCCTTGTCGGCCCAGCACCACCAGACCGTGGAGCAAGCCCTCAAGTCCAGCGGACTGATTTGAATGAGCACTCCCTCCATGACCTCTTTGTTTCGTCGCGCCCCGCTGGTTTCGGTGGTGTTGGCCGCTGCCCTGACCGCTTGTGGCACTTCCAAAATTTCCGAAGGTCCGATCGACTATGGTTCGCCCAAAGCCGAGAACAACCGCTTGGATGTCCCTCCCGATTTGTCCAAGCTGCCCAACAACCAAAACCGCTACGCCATTCCGGGCGAGGTGGTGAGTGCCAAGCGCGTGACCCAAAGCCAAGGCGCGGTGGTGAGCGAGTTGGCGCCCAATCAGCTGGGCGATGTGCGCTTTCACCGCGAGGGAGCACAGGCCTGGCTCAGCATTCAGCAACCCATTGAGCGCGTGTGGCCCGTGGTGCATGCCTTCTGGCAAGAAAATGGTTTCACCTTCACCACCGATGACCCCCAAACCGGCATCCTGGAAACCGAATGGGCCGAGAACCGCGCCAAGCTGCCCCAAGACTTTGTGCGTCAAGCCTTGGGCAAGGTCTTCGACATGCTGGCCTCCACGGGTGAGCGCGACAAATTCCGCACCCGCATCGAGCGCACCGCCAAGGGCGTCGATATTTTTGTGTCCCATCGCGGCCTCGAAGAGGTGTATTCCAACAAGGACCAAACCCAAACCAAGTGGCAACCCCGCGCCACCGACCCGTTCCTGGAAAACGAATTCCTGCGTCGCCTGATGGTCAAGTTGGGGGCGCCCAAAGATGTGGCCCAAGCCACCGTGAGCGACAAGCAAAACACCCGTTTGGCCGAATTGCGCCAAACCGATGGCCAATCGGCCTTGACCTACCAAAAGCCCTTGAACCAGGCCTGGCGTCATGTGGGCCTCACGCTCGATCGCCTGGGCTTCACCATCCAAGACCGTGACGCTTCCCGTGGCCTCTATTTCATTCGCTACATCGACCCGCGCGTCAAGGAAGAGCCTGGCTTTTTCAAGAACCTGTTCAAGTCCAGCAAGAAACCCCAGTTCCCCAGCGAATTCCGCTTGCAGCTGAGCGAATTCCAAGGTGGCACCTTGATTCAAGTGTTCAACAACCAAGGCCAGCCCGATGCGAGCGAGGGCGCTCGTCAGATCGCAGAAAAACTGTTTGAATCGCTGCGCTGATCGTGTTGCGCTATGCCAACCTGGCCAGCGGCAGCGGGGGCAATGCCACCCTGATTGAGGCCAGCAGTGGGGCCACCACCACCCGGTTGCTGATCGATTGTGGCTTGCGCTTGCGCGAGCTGGAGCGGCGTCTGACGGCCTTGGGCACCGGCCTCGATGCGCTGGATGCCGTGTTCATCACCCACGAGCATTCCGATCACGTGGGCCATGCCCGAACCATTTTGCAAAACTCGACAGCCCAGCTGTGCATCAGCCACGGCACGTGGCTGGCCTGTGAGGCTGGCAGCTGGGGCTTGGCATCCAGCCGCGTGCAATGGATGCACGATGCCCACCCCTATGCTTTGGGCGACCTGGAACTGCACCCATTCACCGTGCCGCACGACGCCCGCGAGCCCTTGCAACTGCGGTGCACGGATGGCGAGGCCCAGCTGGGTGTGGTCACGGATTTGGGCCACGCCAGCGAGCACGTGGTGAGCCAGCTGCAAGGCTGTCACGCCCTGATGCTGGAAACCAACCATGACCCCGATTTGTTGGCCCGTTCGGCCTATCCCCCCTTTCTGAAGTCGCGCATTCTGGGGCGGCTGGGCCATTTGTCCAATGCGCACGCAGCCCAACTGCTGGAGCAGGTTTGGCACCCCGGCCTGCACCACGTGCTGGCGGCCCACCTGAGTGAACGCAACAACACCCCCGAAATGGCCTTGTCGGCCTTGCAACAGGTGATGGGCAATCGCCCCGTGGCCTTGGAAGTCGCCAGCCCGGACGCCAGCTCCGACTGGTATGCGGTAAAGGTCCACTGAGCTGAGCCCAAGCCAGTGAAGCGGCCATGAAAAAAGCCACCCGAGGGTGGCTTTTGAAAGGGGTCAGCTTTCGCTCACTCTTTTTTCTCAGCAGCGGGAGCGGCAGCAGGTGCTGCATTGTCTGCGGGAGCAGCAGCGGGAGCGGCAGGCGCAGCAGCGGGTGCGGCGTTGTCAGCAGGCGCAGCAGCGGGTGCGGGCGCAGCAGCGGGCGCAGCTGCAGGAGCCTCGGGTTTGCCGCAAGCAGCGAGCACAGCAGCGAACATCGTTGCCAGGAGCAAAGATTTTTTCATTTCAATTCCTTTGGAATGGGTTTTTGGTTGATCAACCAAGGGGAAATTTCAACCCCCCAGGTGCACTTTCGACGTGCGACGCAAGCCTAAGGGTTTCACCTAATGATTCGGTGAACCCCAAGTAAAAGATTGGTGAATGCAACCCTAGACTTTGTCTGGGTTTAGGCCGAGCCGGCAACCAGCCAGCCTTGCGCCAGCCAGTCCTTCAACACGCTGCGCACGGCGGCGCTGGCGCCCTTGACCTGAGCGGCACTCAAGTGCCGCTGATCGGCCAACTGACGCAAAACTTGGGCATCACTGCCCTTGACCCGCCAGGCTTCGCCATTGAGAAACACATGGGTGTCGTCGTAGAGCATGCGGCTGCGCCGATCGAGCCGGCAGGCCCCCAACTTGACTTGGCCAGGGGGCTCAAACCAGACCTGAGGTTTGGGTTCTGTGAGCACCTCGCCCAAAGCCAAATGAAAGGCCTGCGGTTGGCTCAGCATCGACTGCACGGCCTCCAGGGCAAACGCCTGCAAGGGTTTGGGCACCCGCGCCGGTGTGCGGCTGGGCTTGAGTTGGGCATCGCCATAGCGAACGCCATGCGCCAACTCGTCGGTCTCCATCGCGTCCCAATGCCGCTGGAGCAACTGTTGTGCGAGCTCACCCTGGGTGGGGGCACGAAACCCAATCGAGTAGGTCATGCAATCGGCGCTGGTGGCCACCCCGTCGTGTCCATAGCCCGGTGGCAAATACAGCACGTCGCCTGGGTGCAACGTCATCACCTCAGTGGGCACAAAGTGCTTCAACAATTTGAGCGGCATGCCGTCACGCCACACGGGCCGCTGCACCGGTCCAATGCGCCACTCGCGCGTGCCGTGGGCCTGCAACAAGAAAACGTCGTAGTTGTCCAGGTGGGGGCCGACGCCACCACCCGGGCTGGCGTAGGAAATCATCAAATCGTCCAAACGGGCTTCGCCAATGAAGCGAAAGCTGCGCATGAGCGCACTCACGGCATCGCTGTGCAAGTCCACCCCCTGAACCAACAAAGTCCAGTTGGGGGTTTTGGGAGAAGGCAACTGCCGGGGCTTGAACGGACCGTGGGACAAATCCCAGGCCTGGCCATCGGATTGATGCTGAATCAGACGGGATTCGACATCCCCCTGTGCCGCCAAGGCAAACAGCTCGGACCGGCTCAACACCGGCTGAAAACCAGGCAAAGCCTGGCGCAACAGCACGGGCTTTTGTTGCCAATGCTGACTCAAAAAACGGGACTCGCTCAGGCGGCCCCAATTGAAGCTTCCATTCAAGGCATTCTCCTGACCCGAAAGGGTCGTTCAAGCTGAGACAATTGTCCCCCATGAACATCACCTCCCCCTGCGTGGCCGCCCTCACCTGGACCTTGTGCGATGCACAAGGCGAAGTGCTCGATGCCACCGAAGAACCCATTGAATTTTTTGTTGGTGGCCAAGACCTGTTGGCCAAATTGGAGCAAGCGCTGCAAGGCTTGGGCGTTGGCGACCAGGTGTTGGTGCGGCTGGAGCCCGAAGAGGCTTTTGGCGACTACAACGAACAACTGGTGTTTCTTGAAAAACGCGCGCATTTCCCGCAGGGCATTGAGGTGGGCATGACCCTGGAAGGTCAGGCCTTGCCGGCCGCCTGTCAATCGCAGGCGCCCAAGGATGGCCTCTACACCATCACCGACTTGTATCCCGAGCACGTGGTGCTCGATGGCAACCACCCCCTGGCGGGTTTGGGTTTGCAAATCGAATTGGGGGTGCGGTCGGTGCGCGCCCCGACCGACGAAGAGTCAGCCAAGGGCTCCGTGGGTCAGGGGTTTTTTCGCGTTGAGCCCATGGGGCCCGCTGGTCACGCCTAAGGGTCTCAGGCCACGCCGGTGGAGCCGTAGCCCCCGGCTCCCCGCTCGGTAACGGCGTCGAAGTCGTCGACCACCTCAAAACGCGCTTGCATCACCGGCACGATGACCAGTTGCGCGAGGCGCTCCAGGGGCTGCAAGGTGTAGGCCGCGTCGCTGCGGTTCCAAGCGCTGACCATGAGTTGGCCTTGGTAATCGCTGTCAATCAGCCCCACCAAGTTGCCCAGCACGATGCCGTGCTTGTGGCCCAAGCCAGAGCGCGGCAGGATCAGGGCGGCATAGCCCGGGTCTTTCAGATGAATGGCCAGTCCCGTGGGCACCAACTGCACTTGACCCGGGTCCAATTGCAAGGGGGCATCTACGGCCGCCCGCAAGTCCAAACCGGCGCTGCCAGGCGTGGCGTAGGCGGGCAGTTGGTCGCGCAAGCGCTCGTCCAAAATTTTCAGGGCAATGTTCATCATGGCAAGCGTTCTGCAAGGTGGGCCACAAGGGCTCGGGCCAAGGTCAATTTGGGGGCACGGGGCAATTCCCAGGTGCTTTGGTCGTCGATGAGCAACAAGGCGTTGTCGTCCTGACCAAAAGTGGCTGGCCCCAGATTGCCCACCAACAAGGGCACGCCTTTGCGCAGGCGTTTGGCCTGGGCATTGGCCAGCAAATCGTGGCTTTCGGCTGCAAAGCCCACGCAATAGAGTTCGCCCGATTGGGCGCGCGGACTGGCAGCCACGCGGGCCAGGATGTCTGGGTTTTCGGTGAAGGCCAGTTGGGGCATTTGGCCATCGGCGGTCTTTTTGATTTTTTCTTGGCGGGGCTCGGACACCCGCCAATCGGCCACCGCCGCCGTGGCAATGAAGACATCGGCCTGGTCTTCCAGGGCGCGCACCGCCTCATTCATTTCAAGTGCGGTGGTGACGTCAACGCGCGCAACCCCATGCGGGGTGGGCAAGGCCACCGGCCCAGCCACCACCGTGACGTCGGCGCCGGCTTCGCGGGCAGCTTGTGCCAGCGCGAAGCCCATCTTGCCGCTGGAGCGGTTGGTGATGCCACGCACGGGATCCAGGGGCTCAAACGTGGGGCCTGCAGTGACGAGCACACGCCGACCCAAGAGGTGCTTGGGCTGGAAATGGGCCACCACCTCAGCCAACAAGGCCTCGGGTTCCAGCATGCGGCCATCGCCCACCTCGCCACAGGCTTGCTCGCCCATGCCCACGCCCAGCACCAGCGTGCCATCGGCTTTGAGTTGGGCCACGTTGCGCTGGGTCGCCGGGTGTTGCCACATCTCCCGATTCATGGCGGGGGCGATCATCAGGGGGACGGTTTCAATCGGCCGCGCCACACACAGCAGGCTGAGGAGGTCGTCGGCACGGCCATGCAAGAGTTTGGCCATGAAGTCGGCACTGGCCGGGGCCACCAGCATCAGGTCGGACTCGCGGCTGAGGTTGATGTGGGCCATGCGGTTGTCGGCGCGGTCGTCCCACTGGGACGTGAACACGGGCCGGCCAGACAAAGCCTGCAAGGTGGTGGCGGTGATGAAATGCTCGGCCGCCTCGGTCATGACCACCTGGACCTGGGCGCCGGCTTTGACCAAGGCGCGGCACAGCTCGGCAGCCTTGTAGCAGGCAATGCCCCCACTGAGCCCCAACAACACGCGGCGTCCGGTCAAATCTTGCATGGGCGCAATGTAGCACTCAAACCCAGCGTTGAGCCCGCTCCCCCTGAGTGGCCCTGGGGGGTCATCGGCGCCCTCCTATAATTTCTCTTTACCAGCTCACGGGGGACCCGGCCCCCAACCCGACATGACCCAATTTGTCTTCGTCACTGGCGGTGTGGTGTCCTCCCTGGGCAAGGGAATCGCCTCAGCCTCGCTTGCCGCGATTTTGGAATCGCGAGGCTTGAGAGTCACCCTCATCAAGCTTGATCCCTACATCAACGTCGACCCTGGCACCATGTCGCCCTTCCAGCACGGCGAGGTGTTCGTGACCGACGATGGCGCCGAAACCGACCTCGACCTGGGGCATTACGAGCGCTTTATCACCACCCGCATGAAGAAGGCCAACAACTTCACCACGGGCCAAATTTACAAATCGGTGCTGGAAAAAGAGCGCCGGGGCGACTACCTGGGCAAGACGGTTCAGGTCATTCCGCACATCACCAATGAAATTCAGGATTTCATCAAGCGGGGCGCTGGCATGGGCACGCCCGATGCCGTGGACGTGGCCATCGTGGAAATTGGCGGCACCGTGGGCGACATTGAATCCCTGCCCTTCCTCGAAGCCGTGCGCCAGCTGAGCCTGCGCATGGGTCCCAACAACGCAGCGTTTGTTCACCTCACGTATTTGCCTTGGATTGCCACCGCCGGCGAGCTCAAGACCAAGCCCACCCAACACACGGTGCAAAAGTTGCGCGAAATCGGCATCCAGCCCGATGCGCTGCTGTGCCGCGCCGACCGTTACATCCCCGATGACGAGCGCGAAAAGATTTCGCTCTTCACCAACGTTCCGCATTGGGGCGTGATCTCCATGCCCGATGTCGACACCATCTATAAAGTGCCTCGGGTGTTGCACGAGCAAGGCCTCGATGGGCTCATTTGCGACAAGTTGCGCCTGAACACGCAGCCCTCCAACCTCAAGCGTTGGGACGATCTCGTTTTCGAAACGGAAAACTCCAAGGGCGAAGTGACCATCGCCATGGTGGGCAAATACGTCGAATTGACCGACAGCTACAAGTCGGTGAACGAGGCCCTCAAGCACGCCGGCTTGCAAAACCATGTGCGCGTCAAAATCGAGCACCTCGACTCCGAGACGCTGGAATCTTCAGGTGTTGAGGGCTTGAATCGTTTCGACGCCATTTTGGTCCCCGGTGGCTTTGGCAAGCGCGGCGTGGAAGGCAAGATTGCCACAGCGCAATTTGCCCGCGAGCACCAAGTGCCCTACTTGGGCATTTGTCTGGGCATGCAAGTGGCCACGATTGAATACGCCCGCCATGTGGCCGGTTTGCAAGACGCCAACTCCACCGAGTTCGAACCCAACACCCCGCACCCCGTCATCGCCTTGATCACCGAGTGGAAAGACGCCAACGGCAGCATCCAAACCCGCACCGCGAGTTCCGACCTGGGTGGCACCATGCGCCTGGGCGCCCAAAGCTCAGACGTGACCCCTGGCACCCTGGCTCACCACATCTATGGGGATGTGGTCACCGAGCGCCACCGGCACCGTTACGAAGCCAACGTGAATTACCTCGATGCCTTGCGTCAGGCGGGCCTGGTGATTTCCGCCCTCACCCAACGCGAGCAACTCACCGAAATCGTCGAATTGCCGCAAAGCGTTCACCCCTGGTTTGTGGGCGTGCAGTTTCACCCCGAGTTCAAATCCACCCCCTGGGCGGGCCACCCCTTGTTCAACGCCTTCATTCAGGCGGCCGTGGCTCACCAAGCACGGGGCGGCTCGGCAAAGGCCCAAGCATGAAACTGTGTGGCTTTGAGGTCGGCTTGCAACAGCCCTTCTTTTTGATCGCTGGCACCTGCTCGATCGAGAGCCTGGACCTGAGCCTGGAGGTGGCCGGACAACTCAAGGCCGCCTGTGAACCCTTGGGCATTCCGCTCATTTACAAAGGCTCTTTCGACAAAGCCAATCGTTCGTCGGGCAGCAGCCGGCGCGGCGTGGGCCTGGATGCTGGCCTCAAAATTTTAGAAAAGGTTCGCCAGCAGTTGCAGCTGCCCATCCTCACCGATGTGCACGACAGTGCACAGGTGGCCGAAGTGGCCAGCGTGGTGGATGTGTTGCAAACGCCCGCTTTTTTGTGCCGACAAACCGACTTCATCCGTGCCGTGGCGCAATCGGGCAAACCGGTGAACATCAAAAAGGGGCAATTCCTTGCCCCTTGGGACATGAAAAACGTCATCGACAAGGCCCGGGATGCAGCAGTTGAAGCGGGCCTGAGTCCCGATCGTTTTTTGGCCTGCGAGCGTGGCGTGAGTTTTGGCTACAACAACCTCGTGGCCGACATGACCAGCTTGGCCGAAATGCGACGCAGCGGTGCGCCCGTGGTCTTTGACGTGACGCATTCGGTTCAAAAACCGGGCGGCCTGGGCAACAGCAGTGGCGGCGCCCGTGAGATGGTGCCCGTGCTCGCCCGCGCAGGAGTGGCTGTGGGGGTGGCGGGCTTGTTCATGGAAACGCATCCCCGGCCCAGTGAAGCTTGGTCCGACGGCCCCAATGCCGTGCCCTTGCATCACATGCCGGCCCTGTTGGCTGGGCTGGTGGCCCTGGACCGGGTCACCAAATCCCAACCCCTGCTGGAAGACCAGTTCGCATGAGTCCCCATGGCTTGCGCTGGCTTCAAGCCGTGGCCCCGAGGGAGTGGGCCTGAAAACTGTTATCGACTTCATCTAAGGAAATCACATGAGTGCAATTGTTGACATCGTTGGACGCGAAATCCTCGACAGCCGGGGCAATCCCACCGTCGAATGCGATGTGCTGCTCGAAAGCGGCACCATGGGTCGCGCGGCTGTGCCCTCGGGTGCCTCGACGGGCAGCCGCGAGGCCATTGAATTGCGAGATGGCGACAAAAGCCGCTACCTGGGCAAGGGCGTGATCAAAGCGGTGGATCACATCAACACCGAAATTTCTGAAGCCGTGTTGGGCTTGGATGCCTCCGAGCAAGCCTTTTTGGATCGCACCCTGATTGAGCTCGACGGCACCGACAACAAAGGCCGCTTGGGCGCCAACGCCATGCTGGCCGTGTCCATGGCCGTCTCGCGCGCGGCAGCCGAAGAAGCCGGCTTGCCCCTGTATCGCTACTTTGGCGGCATGAGCGGCTTGCAAATGCCCGTTCCCATGATGAACGTGGTGAACGGCGGCGCCCACGCCAACAACAACCTCGACCTGCAAGAGCTGATGATCATCCCCGTGGGGGCGCCCAGCTTCCGCGAGGCCTTGCGCTACGGCGCCGAGGTGTTCCACGCCCTCAAGGGCATCATGCACGACGAAGGCATGAGCATTGCCGTGGGCGATGAGGGCGGCTTTGCCCCCAACGTGCCCAGCCATGAAGCCGCGTTGCAAATGATTCTGAAAGCCATTGAAAAGGCCGGCTACACCCCGGGCGAACAAATTGCGCTGGGCCTGGACTGCGCAGCCAGCGAATTCTTCAAAGATGGCCGCTACCACCTGTCGGGTGAAAACCTGGTGCTCGACGCCGGCCAATGGACCGACATGCTGGCCACGTGGGTCGACAAATACCCCATTCTCAGCATTGAAGACGGCATGGGCGAAGGCGACTGGGACGGTTGGAAACACCTGACCGAGCGCTTGGGCAAAAAAATTCAGCTCGTCGGCGACGACCTGTTTGTGACCAACACCAAGATCTTGCAAGAAGGCATCGACAAAGGCATTGCCAACTCCATCCTCATCAAGATCAACCAAATTGGCACCCTGACCGAAACGTTCGCCGCCATTGAAATGGCCAAGCGCGCTGGCTACACGGCCGTGATCAGCCACCGTTCTGGCGAAACCGAGGACAGCACCATTGCCGACATCGCCGTGGGCACCAATGCCGGCCAGATCAAAACCGGCTCGTTGTCGCGCTCCGACCGCATGGCCAAATACAACCAGTTGCTGCGCATCGAAGAGGACTTGGGCGACGTGGCCCAATACCCGGGTCGCCAAGCTTTTTACAACTTGCGCTAAACCAACGAGAATCCACGCACCATGACCCAACGGGCCACCTTGCTCCTCGCTTTGCTGCTAGCGCTGTTACAAGCGCAGTTGTGGCTTGGGCGCGGGAGCATCCCCATGGTGCTGGAACTGGAAAACACCCTGGCCGGCGTCCAGCAAGAGAACAGCCAAATGGAGCTGCGCATTGCCCGGGCCAGGGCTGAGCTCAACGACCTCAAAGAAGGCCGTGAAATGATCGAGGAACGAGCCCGTCAGGGCTTGGGCATGGTCAAGCCCAACCAAATCTTTGTTCAGATCAATCGCTGAAGGCGGGCGTCACTGCCAAGCGTCTGGGCTGGCCTGTTGGTCACTCCAGTTGACACTGAACAACTGCTCCACGTCCACCGCATCGAAGCGGTATTGCTGGCCGCAAAAGTCGCAACCCACTTCCACCTGACCGCGCTCGGCCAAGGCCGCATCGGCCTCTTCCCGCCCTAAGCTTTTGAGCATGTTGCTCACCCGCTCACGGCTGCATCGACAGGCAAAACTCGGGCCTTGCTCGCCCGTCATGGGCTCAAAGCGCAGCAGGGCTTCTTCCCAAAACAAGCGGTGCAACACGTCGTCGGCACTCAGGGTGAGCAGCTCCTCGGACTTCAAACTGGACGCAAGAATGGCAATGCGGTTGTAGTCTTCGTTGCGGCCAATTTGGTCTTCGTCGCGCGCCAGGTTGCGACCCGCCAAGTTCACTTCGCCTTGCAGGGGCAAGCGCTGAATCAACAACCCCGCGGCGACCTGATCGTTGGCCGCCAACACCAGACAGGTGTCGAGTTGCTCGCTTTGCAACATGTAATGCGCAAGGACGTCTTGCACACGCTCAATGGGCTCTCCCTGATCGCCATACAAGGGCACCATGCCCTGATAGGGCTGCTGGCCGGGCAATCGCCGAGCGGGGTCCAAAGTGATGGCACATCGCCCTTGGCCGCCCACATTGGCCCAGGCAGACAAGCCCGATTGCGATGGGGGTTCCCCCACCACTTTGGCGGTGGCGCGCAAACGCAAGTCGGGCTGCACCTCAACCACCGCCAGCTTCAAGGGACCATCGCCATGGAGTTGCAACACCAGCGAGCCTTCGAACTTGATGTTGGACTGGAGCAAAGTGGCGGCGGCGGTCATTTCGCCCAGAATGCCCACCACCGCTGGGGGGTAGGGGCCGGTCTCCACGTTTTGCGCACGTCGCGCCAGAATGGTTTGCCACGCATCGGTGATGCGAACCAACATGCCACGAACCGGCAGGCCTTCGAACAAAAATTTATGCAACTCAGCCATGTCGTCAATCGATGCGTTTCAAACCTTTGGCGAATCGTTGTGCATTGGCCATGTAGCCCTGCGCGCTTTTCTCGATGCGCGCCACAAAGGCTTCGTCCAGTTCTCGCACGGCCTTGGCGGGGCTGCCCATGATCATGGAGCCATCGGGAAAGGACTTGCCCTCGGTGACCAGCGAGCCTGCGGCCACCACGCAATTTTTGCCAATCACCGCCCCATTGAGCACCACCGCATCCATGCCGATCAAGGTGTTGTCTCCAATCGTGCAGCCGTGCAGGGTGACCTTGTGCCCCACCGTCACGTTTTTGCCCACGGTGAGGGGCATGCCGTAATCGGAGTGCAACATGGAGCCATCCTGGATGTTGCTGCCCTCGCCCACCACCACGGGTTCGTTGTCGCCGCGAATGACGGCGCCAAACCAAATGCTGCTGTTGGCGTGCAACTTCACGGCGCCCATCACGTGTGCACCAGGGGCAACCCAAGCCGTGGGGTCAATGTCGGGGCGGATGTCGTCGAGTTGATAAATGGCCATGGCTTGCCTCCATCGAAAGCGGGGGTTGGTGTGTTTCTACAATTGTAGGGATGGAAGCTCACACCGATTTGCGCGGCTTGGCCCTGGCCCTTTTGGCCTTGCGCGACCCCCACGACAAGGCCCGACAGGTGCTGGCCGCTCAACCCGAGGGGATGGCTTGCGCGGCCGACACCGAGTGGGTGCCCCAGCAGCCCGTGCCGGGTCGGCCCGACCGTCCAGCCCTCAAATCGCCTCAAACCATGCCGCAACGCTCGGTGCACACCGAGCGTGGGCTGGCCGCCATGGTGCACGCCATCGCGCACATCGAATTCAATGCCATCAATTTGGCGCTGGACGCCGTGTGGCGATTCGCCGGCCACCCCTTGCATTACTACCTGGACTGGTGGCGCGTGGCCCAAGAGGAAGCCCGGCATTTCCAGATGCTGAGTTTGGTGCTCCAAGACCTGGGCCAGGCTTATGGCGACTTTGACGCCCACGACGGCTTGTGGCGCATGTGCGAGCTGACCGCCAACGACTGGCTGGCCCGCATGGCCTTGGTGCCGCGCACCCTGGAAGCTCGAGGCTTGGACGCCACGCCCATCATCCAGGCCAAGTTGGCCAAGCTCAAAACGCCCATGGCCGAGCGCATCATTGGGGTGTTGGATGTGATCTTGCGCGAAGAAGAAGGCCATGTGGCCATTGGCAACCATTGGTATCGCGAGGCCTGTCGCGCACAAGGCCTGGATCCCGAACCCACCTACCTCGACTTGCTCCAACGCTACCAAGCGCCTCGGGTGAAGCCCCCATTCAACTGGGTGTCGCGTCGCCGGGCAGGTTTCAGCGAGGCCGAGTTGCAAGCCTGGCAAGCGGCCGATCAGGCCCTGGGGTGATGCTGGGCATGGAGCTGCCGCAGGCGCTCCCTTGCAATGTGCGTGTAGATGGTGGTGGTGGAAATGTCGGCATGGCCCAGCAGCAATTGCACCGCCCGCAAATCGGCCCCGTGGTTCAACAAATGCGTGGCAAAGGCATGACGCAAGGTGTGGGGTGACACCTTTTGGGTGATGCCCGCTTGCAAGGCATAGCGGTGAATGAGTTTCCAGAACATCATGCGCGTCATGCCCTCTCCCCGCCGGGTTACAAAGAGGTCGTCGCTGCGACTGTTCGCCAGCAATTGGCCCCTGGCCTCGTTGAGGTAGCGCTGAACCCAGTCGGCGGCCACCTCCCCAAATGGCACCAAACGCTCCTTACTGCCTTTGCCAACCACGCGCAGCACCTGATCGCGCAAGCTCACGTCCAGCACCCGCAAGCCCACGAGTTCACTCACCCGAAGGCCGCAGGCATAAATCACTTCCAGCATCGTGCGGTCACGCAAGCCCAACGGGGTGCTGAGCTCAGGCGCCGCCAGCAACGCCTCGACCTGGGATTCGGTGAGCGAACTGGGCACCCGCAGCGGTCGTTTGGCGTGCAGCAAGGTGAGGGTCGGGTCTTCGGCCATCCAGCGCTCTCGCACCGCCCAGCGGAAAAATCGTCGGAACACCGACAAGCGGCGGTTGGCACTGGTGGGTCGGCTGTCGGTGTGCCGATGCGCAAAATACGCTTGCAAATGATGGGCCTGGGCCTGCAACAGGCTCAAGTGCTGGCCATGCAGCCACAGCGCCAGCCCTTGCAAGTCCCGTCGGTAGGCCTGACGCGTGTTGTCGGAGAGGCCATCCTCCAGCCACAAGGCGGTGGCAAACGCTTCAATTTGCGGGGCAATGCGGTCCCAGTCCGGGGAATCGGTCATGGCTGAATTCTGCCTTGTCGCCGGGGTTCAGGCCCGAGCTCGCCCGTGCCGCTATCCTGTCGGCCCATGAACGTGGCTGAACTGCTCCTTCCCGACTTCACCTTGATTGTGTTGGGGCATTTGCTGTGCCGATACACGCCCTTGAATCGCAACATTTGGCAGCCCGTTGAAAGCCTGGTGTATTTCGTCTTGTTCCCCGTCTTGCTGTTTCACGCCATCGTGAAATCCCCCTTGCAATTGCAAGACCTGAACTTTGCCTTCACCGGCGTGATCTTTGCCATTGGCACCATGGCGTTGGTGCTCCTGCTGCCCAAAGTGGGCGTTTTGTCGCGACACTGGAGTGCGCATGACTTTGCGGGGTCAGCGCAAATTGGTTTTCGATTCAACTCCTACATTGCCCTGGCCGTCGCCGAACGCGCAGGCGGTGCCCCTTCCCTTTTGCTCATGGCCATGCTGATTGGCTTTTGCGTGCCGCTCTACAACGTGGGCGCCGTCTGGCCCATGGTGCGACAAGGCCAAAACCGCAGCCTCTTCAAAGAATTGCTGCGCAACCCGCTGGTGATTGCCACCACCTCCGGCTTGGTGGCCAATTGGTTGGGTTTTCGCATGCCCCTTTGGCTGGAACCGGCTGTGGCTCGGGTGGGCTCGAGTGCCCTGGCCTTGGGCCTCATGGCGGCTGGGGCAGGCTTGCTGTGGCAACAACTCAGCGCCAACCGTTTGCTTTCGGTTTGTTTGCTGGGCATCCGGCATGCCGTTGCCCCCCTTGTGGCTTATGGGTTGGCGCGGTGGATGCAACTGTCCGACACCCAAACCTTGGTGCTGATGATTTTTTCGGCCTTGCCCACCTCCTCGGCCGCCTACGTGCTGGCGTCGCGCATGGGCTTTAACGGCAGTTATGTGGCAGGCCTCATCACCCTGTCGATTGGGCTGAGCGTGATTTCGTTGAGCGTGGTGCTGTCGCTGTTTGCGCCGCTGGCTCGATGAGCAAGGCCCCAGAGGGCGTCAAACCAGCACGGGCTCCATTTCGAGGCGGATGCCAAATCGCTCGTAAACGCTGGTTTGAATGGCCTTGGCAAGGGTGACGACTTCACCCCCCGTGCACGGGTGCTCGGCATCGCCCCGATTGACCAACACCAAGGCCTGCTTTTCGTAGACGCCCGCATGGCCCAGGGTTTTGCCGCGCCAGCCGCAAGCGTCGATGAGCCAGCCGGCGGCCAACTTGTATCGCCCATCGGCCAACACGTAATGCACCACACCGGGGTCGCGGGCAATGATGTCGGCGCATTGCTCGGCGGTGACGGTGGGGTTTTTAAAGAAACTGCCAGCATTGCCAATGACCTGAGGATCGGGCAACTTGTTGCGACGAATCTCACAAACCCAGTCAAAGACGGTCTGAGCATCCGGGTTGGCGTTGCCTTCGGCTTGCGCTTTGCGCGTCAAGTCCAAGTAGCTCAAATCGGGTTGCCAGCGCTTGGGCAGCCGCAGTCGCACCTGGGTGATGAGCGCGCGCCCAGCCAAGCCCATGGGGGCAACGGCGTGCGCAGGATCCACGGCCCCTTGGGCGGGTGGGTGTTTGAACACGGAATCCCGGTAGCCAAAGGCGCAATGCGCGGGCCGCAAGGTGAAGCTGCGACCGGTTTCCAGGTCGATGGCATCTAGCGATTCCAAACGGTCTTGCAACTCCACGCCATAAGCGCCAATGTTTTGAACCGGTGCTGCACCGACTGTGCCTGGGATCATGGCCATGTTTTCAAGACCAGGCCAGCCCTGTTGCAGCGTCCAGGCCACCAAATCGTGCCAGCTCTCGCCGGCACCGGCCTGAACCACCCAGGCTTGATCGTCTTCGCTCACCAACTGGCGGCCTGCAATCTCGACCTTGAGCACCAGGGCCTTGACATCCCCGGTCAACACCAAGTTGCTGCCACCGCCCCACACCAGTTTGGGCAGATCGCGCCAGCGCGGATCGGCCAACAGGGCCTGCAATTGCGCCGCGCTTTGAATCCGTGCGAGGTGCGCCGCCTTGGCGGCAATGCCAAAGGTGTTGAAGGCTTGCAAGGGGACATGGGTCTCAACAATCATGTCAGAATTCTCGCATTGACCTTCCGGGAGGATTTCTGCATGCCTTCGTTTGACACCCTGTGCGAAGCCGATTTCGTGGAAGTGCGAAACGCAGTCGACAACACCGCCAAGGAGATTGGCACCCGATTTGATTTCAAAGGCACCAGTGCGGCCATCGAGATCAAGGACAAGGACATCACCCTGACTGGCGACGCCGACTTTCAGCTCCAGCAAGTCCTCGACATCCTGCGCAACAAGCTCACCAAACGCCAAGTGGACGTGCGCTTTTTGGACATTGGCGAAGTGAACAAAGCGGGTGGCGACACCGTCAAACAAGTGGTCAAGGTGCGCAATGGCATTGCAGGTGAAGACGCCAAAAAAATTCAACGCCTCATCAAAGACAGCAAGCTCAAGGTGCAAGCCGCCATCCAGGGTGAAACCGTGCGGGTCACCGGCGCCAAGCGCGATGACTTACAAGCCGCCATGGCCTTGATTCGCAAGGACATGACCGAATTGCCCCTGAGCTTCAACAACTTTCGCGACTGATTCGACTCAACCCGCTGGGGGCGGTTCGGCTGAGGCTTCGGTTTTTTTCTGGCCGATGCGTGACTCTTCACCGCGAAGGAGACGCCGCAAATTGTCTTGGTGGCGCCAGACCAGCACCACGCTCATGGCCACCAAAGCCAGGAGCATCGGGGCGCTGCCTGGCCAAACCAAGTCTTGGCCCAAGGCGAAATAAAACGGGGCGAATACCGCCGCACTGAGCGCCGCGAGCGAGGAATAACGAAAGAAAAAGGCCACGATGAGCCAAGTCGCCAGGGTGGCCAGGCCCAACCAAGCGCTCACACCAAACAGCACGCCTGCCGCAGTCGCCACCCCTTTGCCGCCTTTGAAGCGGAAAAAGACCGGCCACACGTGACCCACAAAGGCGGCCAAGGCCACCAACGCCAACAAGGCTTCGGGCGCGCCACCCCACTGGCGCAAGGCCCAAACGGGCAGCCAGCCTTTCAGGGCGTCGAGCAAGAGGGTGAGCAAGGCAGCGCGCTTGTTGCCCGTGCGCAGCACATTGGTGGCGCCCGGATTTTGGCTGCCGTAGTTTCGGGGGTCGTCCAGCCCCATGAAGCGGCTCACCACCACGGCGAACGACACCGAACCCAGCGCATATGCGCCCACCACCCCTACTGCTTGTTGCCATGAATCCATGCTGACTGTGTCCTCAACGTTTAGGGCGCCATCAGGTGGGCACCTTGACCCCTGGATGAGCCTGTTCGAAACGGGCCTGCTCTTGCAGGCGCAGCACCCGGCGCTGCACCTTGCCCGTGGTGGTCATGGGCAAGGCCTCAATGAACTCAATGTCCTTGGGGTATTCGTAAGGGGCCAATTGTCCACGAACATGCGCTTGCAAATCCGCCACCAGTTGGTCGCTGCCAGACCAGCCTGGCGCCAACACGACGTAGGCTTTGACCAGCGCGCCACGTTCCACATCGGGCTTGGGCACCACGGCGGCATTGGCCACCGAGGGGTGTTTCACCAGACAGTTTTCAATTTCGCTGGGGCCAATGCGATAGCCGGCTGACTTGAAAACGTCATCGGCACGCCCCTGATACCAAAGGTAGCCCTCCTCGTCGGCATGGGCGAGGTCGCCCGTTCGGCACCAGTCGCCGGTGTATTTGTTCTGGGTCGCCTGGGGGTTGTTCCAATAGCCCAGGAAAAACACCGGGTCTGGGTGGCCGTGTCGGTCACAGCGGTGCACCGCCACTTCGCCCACCACATGGGGCGGGCAGGGATTGCCTAGCTCGTCGATGACGGCCACCCGATGACCGGGATACCCTTTGCCCATGCTGCCGGGCTTGGCCGGGTAGCCCACGCCCTGCACGCGCTGATCGTTCATGGCGCAGTTGCCCACGATGTAATTCACCTCGGTCTGGCCAAACATTTCGTTGACCACCACGCCCAACTCGTCTCGGCAATAGGCAAACACGGCGTCGCCCACAGCCTCACCCGCGCTCATGATCGCTTGCAACTGGAGTTTGAATGTTGTTTTGGGCTGGGGAAAGGCCTTCATCATGGCCTTCAAAGCGGTTGGGAACAAAAAGCTGTGGGTCACCCCGTGACGCTGCAACACATCGAAAGCCAACTCCGGGGTGAAACGGCCACGCCAAGCCACGATGGGACGCCCGAAATACAGGGTGGGCAACAAAGCGTCCATCAGGCCGCCGGTCCACGCCCAATCGGCGGGCGACCAAAACACAGCCTGGCTACCCAGCGGACAGTCATCCTGCCCCAGGGGGCGCTTGGCCTGCACAGGAAAGCCAAACCAATTTTGGCTGCACACAAAACCCGACAGATTGCCCAACAAGGCACGGTGGGGAATCAGCGCCCCTTTCGGTGGCCCCGTGGTGCCACTGGTGTAGATGAGCACGGCCGGGTCATCGGCCTTGGTGTCGGCTGCCAAAAAGCCCGACTGATGCCGTGCCAGCTCCCGATGAAAATCGGCATCGCAACTGGGCGCGGCCTCGCCAATGCCCAGCACCCAGCGCAACGACTCGCAATCGCCCCGAACCCCCAGAACCGCCTGGGCCGTGCTCTCATCCACGATGGCAGCCACCGCTTGGCTGTCTTGTAACCGGTAGCTGAGGGCATCAGGGCCAAAGAGCTGAGACAGGGGCATTGCCACCGCACCCATTTGCAGCACGGCCATGTAAGCCACTGCGGTCTCGATGCGCTGGGGCAGCACAATGGCCACCCGATCGCCAGACCGCACCCCCTGAGCCATCAAGGCATGGCTCAGTGCATCGGCAGCGCCTTGCAACTGGGCATAGCTGAACGTGCGCGGTGGTTGGGCCGTGGGCGCGTGTTCGATGATGGCCACGCGATGCGCAGCATCGTCGCGCTGTGCCCACCGCGTGGCGCAGGCCTGCGCCATGTTGAATCGCTCAGGGATGCGCCAGCGCAAGCCTTTAGACAAGGCCTCGTAGTGATCATCGTGCTTTGGGCGAGACATGCCTACTCCATCACTCTTCGTATGATTGGCAAATGTATCAAGCCAAACGCCCTGCTCACAGCGAATTTGTCACCGTTCGCCACACCCAGTTGCATGTCCGTCACTGGGGGCAACCCCAGGTGGGTCAGCCCACCTTGTGGCTGTTGCACGGCTGGATGGACGTCAGCGCTTCATTTCAGTTCATGGTGGATCACCTCACCGAGACGCATCACATCGTGGCGCCCGATTTGCGCGGCTTCGGGTTGAGCAAAGCCCAAGGGGTCGACCATTTCACGTTCCCCGACTACATGGCCGATTTGGATGCCCTGGTGCGCCATTACTCGGGCGATGACCCCATCGATTTGTTGGGTCACAGCATGGGCGGCAACGTGGTGATGATGTATGCCGGCGTGCGCCCCGCGCGCATCCGTCGCCTCGTCAACCTCGAAGGCTTTGGCATGCCCCAAACCGTGCCTGCCATGGCCCCCAAGCGCTATGCCCAGTGGCTCGACGAGTTGCAAGCCCTCGATCAGGGTGAACTCAATTTCAAGCCGTATGCCGACCTCGAAGGCGTGGCCAAGCGTTTGCAAAAAACCAACCCGCGCTTGCGCTTGGACCAGGCGCAATTTCTGGCCCATCACTGGGCACAACCCACCCACGAGGGCCAATGGGAATTGCTGGGTCACCCCGCCCACAAGCTGGTGAACCCCAACCTCTACCAGGTGGAAGAAATGCTCGCGCTTTATCGGTCCATCACTGCGCCTACCCTTTGCGTGCTGGCCGAAGACAACGAGATGCAAACCTGGTGGAAGGGCCGCTACACGCTGGATGAGTTCAAGACGCGCATCGCTCAGGTGCCGCACTTGCAAACCCTGTCCCTGCCCGACTGCGGCCACATGCTGCACCACGACCAACCCCAGGCCTTGGCTCAAGCCCTGTCCCAGTTTCTTTACTCGGACGCATGACCACCACGCACGATGTGCTCATCGTGGGCGCTGGCGCCGCCGGTCTGTTTTGTGCTGGGGTCAGTGCGCAACTGGGCTTGAAGGTGGCGTTGCTGGATCACTCCGAGAAAGTGGCAGAAAAAATTCGCATCTCCGGTGGCGGTCGGTGTAATTTCACCAACAAGGACATGGACCTGGCCGCCCCCGATCGGCATTTCTTCGGCAAAAACCCCCGCTTCGCGCGATCGGCGCTCGCCCGCTACACGCCAGCCCACTTCATGGATTTGCTGCGTCGCCATGGCGTGGGTTTTCACGAAAAGCACAAAGGTCAGTTGTTTTGCGACGATGGCTCCCAGGCCCTCATCCGCATGTTGCAAAACGAATGCAGCAATGCCGCTGGTGGCTCCGTTCAACGCTTTCAGCCCTGCAAGTTGCATCAATTGACCCACCACGAGGGGGTCGACACAGCGCCCAGCTTCACCGCCAGCACCGATGCGGGTTCATTGCGCGTGCGCGCAGTGGTGGTGGCCACTGGCGGCTTGTCCATTCCCGCCACCGGAGCCACAGGGCTGGGCTATGAATTGGCCCAGCAGTTTGGCCTGGCGGTTGAGCCCACGCGCCCTGGCTTGGTGCCACTGACCATGTCAGCCCTCGATTGGGCCCCGTATGCCGAACTGTCTGGCTTGTCTTTTCCCGCCGAGGTGCAGGTTGCAGGGCCCAGCAAGGCTCAGGCCTTTGAAGACGATGTGTTGATCACCCACCGCGGCTTGTCGGGGCCAGCGATTCTGCAAATATCCAATGCCTGGCTTCCCGGTCAGGGCCTGAACATTCACCCTTGGGGCTCCGCATCGGCTGCCGACTGGCTTTTCACTGAAAAACGACAAGGCAAGCTGAGCCTGTTGCAGGCCTTGTCCCAGCGACTGCCCCAACGCCTGGCCCAGCACTGGACCCAAGACCAGCCCCTGGCCACCAAACCCCTGACCGAATGTCCAGATCGCTGGATTCGTCAAATAAGTGAGCGCATCCAAACATGGAAAATCACGCCCGCTGGGACTTTGGGTTATGGAAAAGCCGAGGTGACTTTGGGCGGCGTGAGCACCCGAGCCTTGTCTCAACAAACCCTGGAGTCCACATTCCCTGGCCTGTATTTCATTGGCGAGGTCACCGACATCACCGGGTGGCTGGGGGGCTACAACTTCCAATGGGCTTGGGCCAGCGCCCATGCAGCAGCCCAAGGCTTGGCGGCGAAACTCAAGCCGCTATAATCGACGTTTTGCCAATTCAAACCGCTACAGAACAATGACCACCATTCGAGTCAAAGAAAACGAGCCTTTCGATGTGGCCCTGCGCCGCTTCAAGCGCACCATTGAAAAACTGGGCCTGCTCACCGAGCTGCGTGCTCGTGAGTTTTACGAAAAGCCCACGGCAGAGCGCAAGCGCAAAAAAGCTGCCGCTGTGAAACGCCACTACAAGCGCGTTCGCAGCATGCAGTTGCCCAAGAAACTCTACTGATTCTTGCGTTCATCAGCCTCTGGCTCGCCCGGTCTATGCCGCGCGGGCCTTTGTTTTTCGCTCAACGTCTGACAGGAGCCCCCCATGGACCTCAAAGCCCGCATCACCGAAGACATGAAAGCCGCCATGCGCGCCAAAGACAGCGTGAAACTTGGCACCATTCGTTTGCTGCTGGCGGCCATCAAGCAAAAAGAGGTGGACGAGCGCATTGAGTTGAACGACGCCAGCGTCGTGGCTGTGCTCGACAAGCTGGTCAAGCAACGCAAGGACGCCATCGCCGCTTATGAACAAGCCCAGCGCCAAGACTTGGCCGATCAAGAAAAAGCCGAGTTGACCCTTTTGGAAACTTATCTGCCCGAACGCCTGGACAGTGCCGCCATCGCTGCGGCCGTGGCGGCCATCGTGACGGCTGTCGGGGCTCAAGGCCCCCAAGACATGGGCAAGGTGATGGGCGCTGCCAAGGCCCAGCTCGCCGGTCAAGCCGACATGGGCGCCGTGTCTGCTGCGGTCAAAGCCGCACTGCAACCCAAATGAATGGGGGCCTTACAGGCCCGCCACCTTCATCCGGTTCACCAACACCGAGCCCACGGTTTTGGCGCCTTGGTTGTATTCGTCGGCACCAATGGCCTCGATGCCTTGAAACATGGTTTTGAGGTTGCCCGCAATGGTGATTTCTTGGACCGGGTAGGCAATTTCCCCGTTTTCCACCCAAAAACCACTGGCGCCACGGGAGTAGTCGCCCGTGACCCCATTGACGCCGTGGCCCATGAGCTCGATCACAAAAAGGCCCGTGCCCAGCTTGCGCAGCATCTCGGGCAAATCGTCTGAGGGTTGCGTCAAGCGGGACCGCAGGTGCAAATTGTGCGAGCCACCGGCATTGCCAGTGGAAGCCATGCCCAGCTTGCGGGCTGAGTAAGTGCTCAGGAAATACCCCTGCACCTCGCCCGCGGTCACCACCGAACGGGCCTTGACCTTTACCCCTTCGTCGTCAAAGGGGGAACTGCCCTTCCCTCTGGGAATGAAAGGGTCTTCCAGAATGTCCAGATGCTGGGGGAACACCTGTTGTCCCAGGCTGTTGTTCAAAAACGTGGTCTGGCGATAAAGGGCACCGCCACTGACGGCATGCACAAACGCCCCCAACAATCCCGCCGCCAAGGGCGCTTCGAAAAGCACCGGGCATTCCGTCGTGGGGATTTTTCTGGCGTGAAGCCGGCTGAGTGCGCGCTCGGCGGCATAGCGCCCAACCGCCTCGGGTGCTGCCAAGTCTTGGGCCCGTCGTTGGGAGCAATACCAAGCATCGCGCTGCATGGCGTCACCACGACCGGCGATGGGCGCCACCGACAACGCGTGGCGCGTGCTGGCAAATCCCCCCGCAAAGCCTCGGGTGTGGGCACTGAAAAAATGACTGTGCTGAGCCGAAACGCCTGCGCCTTCGCTGTTGGTGATGCGCCGATCGGTTTGGAACGCGGCCGCTTCAGCCCGCAGCGCCAGCTCGGCCGCGTCACTGGCCGTGATGGACCAAGGGTGAAACAGATCCAGATCGCGGTGGTCGTGGGCAATGGCGTCGGCATCGGGCAGACCCGCTGCGGGATCCTCGGCGGTGAAGCGCGCAATGTCGTAGGCAGCCTGAACGGTTTGCTTCAAGGCCTCGGGCGCAAAGTCAGACGTGCTGGCGTGCCCACGGCGCTGCCCCACATACACGGTGATGCCCAACGATTTGTCACGGTTACGCTCAACGGTTTCGAGTTCGCCTTTGCGAACCGACACCGAGAGACCATACCCTTCCGAGGCTTCGGCGGCTGCATCGGTGGCCCCCAGGCGCTTGGCCTGCGCCAAGGCTTGGTTCACCAGATTTTGAAATTGGTCTTGGGAGTAATCGAAGGAAGCGTTCATGTCCAACCTATGATAGCGGGCGAACCAAGGACTTACGCATGTCGAGAAAACCCAAAGCAGGTTATTTTGTAAAAGGCCAATTCGTTGCCCTGGGCAGCGAAATGGACCTGGCTTTGCGTGCCGAGGCCAAGGGCGAAACGGGGGTCAGCAAGACCGACCTCAAACGCGCCAGCGATCATCGTCAAGCTGTGGGCACGCAGCTCTGCGAATTGCGCGGCGAGCGTTTCAACGCCCTGCTGGAAGCGGGCCATGTGCCCGACAAATTGGCCGATGCCATCGTGGAGCTTCGACGCATCACCAACTTTGAGGGCAAGCGCCGACAAGAGCAGTTCGTGGGCAAACTCATGCGCCAACTGGACGACGAGCAGCTCGCGAGCATCGAAGCGGCCTTGGACGAACAACACCACACCCGCGCCGAAGCTTCACAAGCGCTGCATGAACTGGAAGCTTGGCGCGAGCGGCTGTTGCGAGACGACGCGGCACAAGACGACTGGTTTGCCCAGCACGGCGGCGACGAGCGGCAACAACTGCGCGCTTTGGTCCGCCAAGCCCGCAAGGATGCCGGCCCCAACGCCCACGAATTGGCCCAAGGCCAGTGGCCACGCCACAGCAAAGCCTTCCGCGAATTGTTTCAGTGGCTCAAAGCCCACCGAGAGGATCCCTCAGCATGAATGACGCCATCTTCACCCCCGACCCCAGAGCCGATGCCGTTCGCATTGGCATCGTCTCGATCAGCGACCGTGCCTCCAGCGGCACCTACGAAGACAAAGGCTTGCCCGCTTTGCGGGGCTGGCTTGACCAGGCCTTGCTCAACCCCATCACCTACGAATCGCGTTTGATTCCTGACGACCAAGCCACGATCGCCCAAACCCTGATTGAGTTGGTGCAAGCAGGGTGCTGCTTGGTGCTCACCACCGGTGGCACGGGGCCTGCTCAACGCGATGTGACACCCGAAGCCACTTTGTCGGTCGCCCACAAAGCAATGCCCGGATTTGGCGAACAAATGCGTCAAATTTCATTGCGATTCGTGCCCACGGCAATTCTGTCCAGACAAGTGGCGGTGATTCGAGATCAAAGCCTCATCATCAACTTGCCCGGGCAGCCCAAATCGATTCAAGAGACCTTGCAAGGCCTGGCGGCCTCTGGCGATCAGCCGGGCGTGAGCGGCATCTTCTCGGCCGTGCCTTATTGCGTGGACCTGATTGGTGGGCCCTATCTGGAAACTCGCCCTGAAGTGTGCGTGGCCTTCCGACCCAAAACTGCACTTCGACCGCCTCGCCAACCGGCATGAAGTCGTCCCCTCCCGTTTGGGGCGTCATGGCGGCCTTGCCCCAAGAGTTCGGCGATTTGCTGCATCGCCTTGAAAACCCCAGCACCGAGGTCTGGGCGGGACGAAGCTTTCACCTTGGTCACCTCGCCGGACAACCCATCGTGGCCGTGACCTCCCGCATCGGGAAAGTCGCAGCAGCCCTCACCGCCACCCTCTTGATCGACCGTTTCCAAGTCGATCATTTGGTATTCGTGGGAGTTGCTGGTGGCCTGGGCCATGGGGTGCATCGTGGCGATGTGGTGGTCGCCAATCGTTTGGTGCAACACGACTTGAGCGCCTGGCCCTTGTTTCCTGTGGGTGAAGTCCCCCTGCTGGGGCTGACCGAGTTGCCCACAGACCCGGCCCTCACCCAACAACTCGAGCAAGCCGCACGGCATGCTCTTGTCGCCGAGCAGCAACTGCACGTGGGGCTGATCGCCAGTGGGGACCAATTCATTCAGGGACAGGCGCCGTCTCAAGCGATTCGTGCGCGGTATCCCGAGACACTGGCGGTGGAAATGGAAGGCGCTGCCGTGGCGCAAGTCTGCATCGAGTGTGGCGTGCCCTTTGGGGTGATCCGAACCATCTCGGACACCGCCGACGATTCAGCTGCGCACAACTTCAATGCCTTCATCGACGACACCGCTGCTCCGCTGGCCAGTCGGGTGCTGGCCGAACTGTTTCCTACTTCCCAATCAGCTGGTTGATGCGGTCCGCTTCGAAGTGTTCTTGCTTGGCGGCGTCGGGCGGCACGCAACTGTTGCCCATGGGGCTTTGCTTGGACAAGGTTTCAATGGCCTGCCAGAGCAGCGCAATTTGATGCTCCTGGCTGGCGGTGGTGTCGGAGATGCCCCGCAGTGCCACGCTCAACGGATCGTCTTCTTGCGTGATGCCATAGGCATTGAATTTGGGGGGGATCGCTGACACATCGGCACTCTCCCCCACTTTGGACGGAATGATGCGTGCCGGAATGCCCACGGCAGTTGCCCCCGCTGGCACTGGCTTGATGACCACAGCATTGCTGCCAATCTTGGCGTTGTCACCCACCTCGAACCCACCCACGACTTTGGCGCCCGCGCTCACCACCACGTTTTTGCCCAGGGTGGGATGGCGTTTGGTGCCTTTGTAAAGCGAGGTGCCCCCCAGCGTGACGCCCTGATAAATGGTGCAGCCATCGCCAATTTCAGCGGTTTCGCCCACCACCACACCCATGGCGTGATCAAAAAACACGCGCTCACCAATCTTGGCGCCAGGGTGGATTTCAATCCCAGTGAGCCACCGGGAGAGGTGAGAAATGAAGCGCCCCAACCACTTGAACCCATGGTTCCAACACCAATGGGCCCGCCGGTGCAGGATCAGCGCATGTAACCCCGGGTAACAGGTCAACACCTCCCAAGCCGTGCGCGCAGCCGGATCGCGATCAAGAATGCATTGAATATCGGAGCGAAGGCGTTCGAACATGCGCACAGTCTAGCCCCGATGGGGATCACACGGACTTGACAAGGCATTGACCTTGGATAAGATTGATTCCATAGTAAATCAACGTTTCAAATAAGAAACAACGTCATGTCCAATCCGCCTGCCATTGAATTCATCGGAGTTGCCAAACGTTTCGCAGCGCGTGGCGCTTCGGGCGAGGTGCTGGCGGTGCGTGATGTCAATTTGGCCATTCATCCCAACGAGGTGGTTTCGCTCATTGGGCCCTCGGGCTGCGGCAAAAGCACCTTGCTGAACATGGGCTCAGGCTTGGCCAAGCCCACCGAGGGTGAGGTCAAGGTGGCGGGACGACCCGTGACGGGACCACACCGCGATGTTGCCTTCATGTTGCAAAAGGATTTGCTGCTGCCTTGGCGCACGATCAGCGAAAACGTGCAACTGGGCATGGAAATGCGAGGGCAAAGTCGATCGGAACGAACCGAAACCGCTCATCGCTTGCTCAAGCAGTTTCATTTGGAAGATTTTGGCGATCACTATCCCGCTCAGCTGTCGGGGGGCATGCGTCAAAGGGCTGCCATGGCCAGAACCTTGGCGGTTGATCCACACGTCTTGCTGATGGATGAACCTTTCTCTGCCCTGGATGCGCAAACCAAAATGATTCTTCAACAGGATTTGGCGAAAACCGTTCGCCAGGCGGGCAAGACCGTTTTGTTCATCACTCACGATCTGGCGGAAGCCGTCGCGCTGTCGGATCGGATTTTGGTGATGAGTGAGCGACCCGGCACGATCGTGGAAGAAATCCAAGTGGATTTGCCCGATCGCGATCGCCCCATGCAACGCCGAACCCTTCCTGCCATGACCGGTTACATCAATCGACTCATGGATCTTCTCAAACTCGAATCGCATTCCGACCTCATCTGATTCAACCACCCGTCAAGGAGAACTCGCATGTCTAAGAAGTCCAACCGATTGTCCAAGCGTCTGACCTGTGCCGCCCTGGCTGCACTCGCGTTCACTGCCTTGGCCCCCACACAGGCACAGGCTCAAAATCAAGACGTCACCTATTTGTTACCAGCGCCCAGCCTCTTGCCAGCATTTGGCCCGTGGATGATTGCTCAAGCCAAAGGCTACTACCAACAAGAAGGCTTGAACGTGAAGTTTGTGACTGCCCGCGGTGGTGTGGATGTGGCCAAACAAATTGGCGCAGGCAATGCCGTGATTGGTGGCGCCATCGGTGACACACCCATCATTGCGCGTGCACAAGGCGTGCCTGTGAAAGCCGTGGCGGTTCTGGGCGCCGGTTCTCTCATGCAATTGGTCAGCCACAAAGATCAAAAAATCGAAAGTCCGCGCGAACTCAAAGGCCTGACTGTCACCACACTGGCCTACACCGACACCACCTACTACGCCTTATTGGGCATGATGAGTAAAGCCGGTTTGACCAAAAACGACGTCAACATTCAGGCAGCAGGACCCGCTGGCGTATGGCAACAGTTCGCGGCGAAAAAATCAGCGGCCATGGCTGCCGTTCCCGACTGGACCGTCATGGCCATGAACGCCGGCGCAGAGGTTGACATCTTGCCCGCCGACATCTACTTCAAGAGCATGGCCCAAGCCATCTTGGCATCTGATGAGCAAATCAAGAAAAACCCCGAGCTGATCCAAAAGTTGGTTCGCGCCACGCTCAAGGGCATGCGCGACATCATGACGGACCCCAAAGCCGCCACCAAGGTGTATGTCGGTCATGTCAAGGCACACACCGGGAAAGAAGACTCCATTCTCAAAACCTTTGAGCTCTACAACAAATACGTCTACGCCAACCAAAAAGTGCTGGGCCAGATGGACGAACAACGCCTCAAAGGGCTGCAAGACTTTTACGTCAGCAACAAAGTGGTTCCCAAGGCCGTGCCGACCCAGGACTTGTTCACCAACCAATTTGTGAAGTGAGCTGAGCCTGAGCCATGACTGAGCGTTTACGAACCGGCTTGTGGAGCCTGGCCCTGTTTGTGGTCTTTTTGCTGGCCTGGCAATGGGGCCCCAGCTGGTTGGGCATTCCTGAATTCGTGTTACCCACCTTGGGCCACGTGCTTCAGGAGTCCGTCCGAATCTGGGAAGGTGAGCGCTTGGTTTGGCACTTTGGCATCACTGCCCTCGAGGTGGTGATTGGTTTCATCTTGGGCTCAGCGCTTGGGGCATTCATTGGCTTTGTGTTGGGTGTTTCGCCACGCATTGAAGCCATTTTGTCGCCCTACCTGCTGGCCTTGCAAATTGCCCCCAAAGTGGCCTTTGCCCCTTTGTTCGTCATGTGGCTGGGTTACACGGTGTATCCCAAAATCTTGGTGGCCATTCTGATTGTGTTTTTCCCTGTGCTCATCAACGTGTTGACGGCCATGCGCACCGTCGATGTCGACATGATCAATCTGGCGAGATCCTTCTCCGCGACCCGATGGCAAGTTTTTCGCATGGTCGAGTTCCCCAGCACCTTGCCCACGCTGTTTTCCGGCCTTCGCATCGCCAGCACCTTGGCGGTGATTGGTGTGGTGGTGGGCGAATTGGTGGGCGGCGACATGGGCCTGGGCTTTTTGCTGGTGTTTTTTGAGGGCCAAGGCAATACAGCTGGCGTCTTTGTGGTCATCGCCGCACTCACCCTCATTGGCATCCTCGCCTACTACGCCGTGCTGTGGCTGGAACATCGTTTGCTGGGCTATTTGACGCTGAGCGATCGGCATGGACATTGACATGACCACCCAACCCCATTCCAGCATTCATCTTCAAGACAAGCGCGTCCTGATCACCGGCGGCGCCCGGGGCCTGGGCGCCTCGTTTGTTCGCAGCGTGCATGCTGCCGGTGCACGGGTGTGCATCGCCGATCGCTTGATCGAAGAAGGTCAGGCCTTGGCACAGGCATTGGGCGAACGCGCCCATTTTGTGCACTTGGACCTGGCTGACCCTCATGCCATCACCGCTGGCGTCGAGCGCGCCGTCGATTGGCTCGGCGGTCTAGACGGGCTGGTCAACAACGGTGCGATCACCAATTCGGGAGGCAAAGCCTTTGATGAACTTGACCCCCTGGTCTGGGATCAAGTCATGACGGTGAACGTGAAAGGCGCCTGGCTCATGACCCGAGCGTGTAGTCCGCACCTGCAACACAGTGCGCATGGCCGCGTTGTGAATTTGGCTTCGGACACCACCTTGTGGGGTGCGCCTCGCCTCATGGCTTATGTGGCCAGCAAAGGGGCCATCGTCGCCATGACGCGCTCCTTGGCTCGGGAAATGGGGGCTCACGGCATCACCGTGAATGCGATTGCACCCGGCCTCACCGAGGTTGAAGCCACGCGCTATGTCCCCGCCGAACGTCACGAACATTACCTCAAAGGCCGATCCATTCAACGGCCACAAGTGCCCCAAGACATTGATGGCTTGATGCTGTTTTTGCTCAGTGACTGGAGCGATTTCATCAGCGGACAACTGATTGCCGTGAACGGCGGTTTTGTCTTCAATTAACAGGAAACACCATGAACGAACACCAACAAAAGGTTTTGGCGGCCGCCAATCAGCCTCACTTCAACGAATTGGGATTGCTCAAACCGCAAATCCCCAACGAACTGGAGATTCAAGCCTCGATGATGCGTCAACCGTCACAAAGCTTTTCGCAATGGATGGAAAGCCGCGTGGCGCGTCGATCCACTCGCCGTTACGACTGGGATGCACTCAAGTTCCAAGCCGACTTTGACCCCATATACCGCCGCGCGCAAATGCGCTACATGGGCACGGGTGGAACGGGTGTTTCCAGTGACAACAACACCGTTCCCTCGGCTCATTTCACGTTTTCGACCATGGTGATCCCCGCTGGCAACATCGGCCCTTCACACATTCACTACGACGTGGAAGAGGTCTTTTTTGTGTTGCGTGGCTGCATGAAGATCGTCTGCGAAAAAGATGGCGAAACCTGGGAATCGGTGTTGAATGAACGCGACCTGATTTCTGTCCCGCCCGGCGTTTATCGCGAAGAACAAAACATTGGTGACGAAGATGCCCTGATGTGCGTCATGCTGGGCGCACCCAAACCCATCACGCCGGTTTATCCCCCCGATTCCCCCCTGTCGAAAATCAAGCGCTGACTTGGCCCATGACGGATCCGCAGCTCACCCATTGGCCCGATGGCACCATCAGCCACCAGGACAACGGCTCACCGCATGCGGTGAGCCACGTGCTGCTGCATGGCATCGGTTCCAACGCCAACAGCTGGCAAGCGGTCTTGAACGGTGCCCGCAGCTTGCCCCATCGATGGTTGGCCTGGGATGCGCCAGGCTACGGCAACAGCACAGCCTTGCCCTCAGATCGCCCAAGCGCGCAAGACTATGCACACCGGCTCTGGTCTTGGCTGGACGCCCTCGCTGCGTATGAGCCCGTCACCTTGGTGGGCCATTCTTTGGGCGCACTCATGGCGGCCGCTGCCGCGCGGTCTCAACCCCGGCGCGTCAAAGCTTTGATTGTGTTGTCGCCTGCACTGGGCTACGCCCATTTGTCACCTGACGAACAAGAACAGCTGGCCCAAAAACGCCTGCACTTGCTGCAAACCCAAGGCCCAGCCGCCATGGCCAAGCAGCGCGCACAGGCCATGCTGTCGGCGCACGCCACACCGGCCCAGCTGCAAGCCGTTGAAATGAACATGGCGAGGGTTCAGCTCAAGGGATACACCCAAGCCGTTCACATGCTCATGTCTGGCCATTTGCAGCACGACCTGCACATGGTCCAAGCTGCCGGCCTGACCATCCAGGTGGCCTGCGGCCGCGATGACGCCATCACGCCCATGGCGCAAACCGAAGCGTTCGCACATCAACTGGGATTGGTCTGTGAAGACCTCGGCGCCATTGGCCATGCTTGCGCCATTGAAGCGCCCGATCAGGTGCTCGATTTGATCTTGCGCGTCCAGGAGCGCCCGTGAGCAAGCCCCCCCGCGAAGAGCGCTACATCGTTCCCGGCCTGGAGCGTGGGTTGCAGATGCTGGCTCAATTCACGCGCCAAAGCCCCTTGTTATCGGGCGCAGAGCTGTCCAAGCGCATGGGCCTTCCCAGAGCTTCGGTCTTTCGCATGATCTACACCCTGGAACAAGCGGGATTGCTTGAGCGCGCCCAGGATGGCGTGAACTATCGCCTGGGCATTGGTGTGCTGCGTTTGGGTTTCGAATTGCTCTCGTCCCTGGACATCACCGAATTGGGTCGCCCCATCATCGACGCCTTGCGCGATGAAACGGGGTATTCCTCCCACCTGGTGGTGTTGGATGGACAAGAAGTGGTGTTTGTCGCCAAAGCACCCGGGCGCCAAGCCCTCTTTCATTCCATCCAGCTGGGCGCCCGCCTTCCCGCCCACGCCACCGTGTTGGGGCGTATTTTGTTGGGTGACCACGACCTTCATGCCCTGGCCGAACTGTTTCCGACCGAGCCCCTCAAAGCCTATACCGACAAAACACCGACGACACGAACAGGCCTGTTCGAGTTGATCCAAGCCGATCGCAACAAAGGCTATGGCCTTTCCATGGGTGGCTTTGAAACCGGCATCTCCACCATTGCGGCCCCCGTCTTCCGTGCCAATCAGCACATCGCCGCTGCCATCAGCATCACCGTCCCTTCCTCACAAATTGAGGCTCAAGCCATTGCGCCACTGGTTGAACACGTGCAGCGCGCCGCTCAAGCGCTCAGCGATCGACTGCTCAGTGCATCCAACTGATCCACCCCATGCCCGAATGTCATCGTCCATGATTTCCGATTCTTCAGCCATCACCGTTGGCGAGCTGGTTGCTCGTTTCCTCGAAGCTTGCGAGGTCAAGGTGGCCTATGGCGTCATCTCGATTCACAACATGCCCATTCTCGATGCCTTGCATCGTCGGCAACGCATTCGTTTCGTTTCCTCAAGGGGTGAAGCGGGGGCATGCAACATGGCCGATGCCTCTGCGCGCATTTCTGGCGTCATCGGGGTGTGCATCACCAGCACGGGCACCGGGTGTGGCAATGCCGCTGGCGCCATGGTCGAGGCCTACACGGCGGGCACGCCTTTGCTGCACCTCACCGGCCAAATTGAGTCTGAATTCTTGGATCGCCAATTGGGATTCATTCACGAGCATCCCGCACAGTTGGACATGATGCGATCAGTGGGTAAGGCAGCCTTCCGAATCGATGCCCCTGAACACGCCATGGCGACTTTGCAAAAGGCTTGGCAAATCGCAACCACCGCACCGTGCGGGCCGGTCAGCGTTGAAATCCCCATCGATGTGCAAGCCATGAAGATCCAGGTGGCCGATCCAATCACCCCCCCCGAAGCCTTGCCCTCCCCACCGCTGGATCACGCGGGCTTGGCGGCCTTGGCCGCTCGGCTCAAAACCGCCAAAAGGCCGCTGCTTTGGCTGGGTGGTGGCGCTCGCCATGCGGGGCCTGCCGTCCAGCGCTTGTTGGACAAGGGCTGGGGCGTCGTGAGCTCGGTGCAAGGCCGAGGCATTGTGGATGAACGTCATCCCCAATCTTTGGGTTCCTTCAATTTACAAAAGCCCATTGAATCCTTTTACCAAACCGTGGATGCCTTGTTGGTGGTTGGGTCGCGCTTGCGCAGCAACGAAACCTTGACCTACAAACTCAACCTCCCCAGTGCGCTCTACCGCATCGACATTGACCCACAGGCCTGCAATCGCGCCTACGACAACCAACAATTCATTCAAGGCGATGCTCAACTGTGTCTGGATGCCTTGGCCGATTTGCTGACGGATCCTCAAGACATTGACCCCAGCTTCCATGCCGACTTGCAAGCCGCGCGCGAACAAGCCATGACCACCATGGACCAAGGCTTGGGCCCCTATGCGGCATTGCGCGTGGCGATCGAAGACGTCGCGGGCACTGACATATGGTGGGTGCGCGACATCACCTTGTCCAACACCATGTGGGGCAATCGGCGGCCAGCACTGAATCACCCGCGCGCTGGTGTGCATGCCTTGGGCGGGGGCATTGGACAAGGCTTGGCCATGGGCATTGGTGCGGCTTTGGCGAGTCAAGCTCACAACCTGAATCGCAAAACTTGGGTGCTGAGCGGTGATGGCGGCTTCATGCTGAATGTGGGCGAACTGTCTTGTGCAGCTCAAGAAAACGCCAACTTGGTGCTTGTCCTCATGAACGATTGCCAATACGGTGTGATTCGCAACATTCAGGATGCCGTGTATGGCGAGCGCCATTGCTACGTCGACCTGCACAACCCCAATTTCTCACAGCTGTGTCAAAGCATGGGGGTCAAGCACTGGCTCTTGAGTGAGCCAGCGTCTGCACACGCCGTCTTGTCGCAAGCCAATGCCACCCCTGGCCCCTGTGTGGTGGAGGTGGACATGGCGAAATGGGGAGCTTTCACCGCCAAGTTTGCGGGACCACCCAAAAAAGTTTGAGGGCAAGTCATGAAGCAAGTGACCCTGATTGGCATGGGAGCCATCGGCTCCAGCATCTTCGAACGGATGAAGTCGCACACCCGCGTTCGGATTTCGCATGTCGTCGTCAAACCCGATCGCATCCCATCGCTTCAAGCCCTGCTGGGCCCAGAGGTGCAAGTGGTGTCTGCCGTTCCATCCTCCACCGATGCGGTATTGGAATGCGCAGGGCATCAGGCGGTCATGGCCCACGTGTTGCCAGCGCTCGAACAAGGGATCGATTGCGGCATGCTGTCCATTGGTGCGCTGGCGAGCGCGCCCATTGCCGAAGCGCTTGAGCAAGCGGCACAACGGGGTCATGCCCAACTGCACGTGCTCTCCGGCGCCATTGCCGGCATTGATGCGCTGAGTGCTGCGCGCTTGGACGAGTTGAGCACGGTCACCTACAGCGGCAGAAAGCCCCCGCAGGGCTGGCGAGGGTCGTTGGCTGAATCGCTGATCAACCTCGATGCGATTGCTGAACCCACTGTGTTTTTTGAAGCCTCTGCCCGTGAAGCTGCGCAGCAATTTCCGAAGAATGCCAACGTTGCGGCCACCTTGTCTTTGGCAGGCCTGGGCCTGGATCGGACCCGGGTCCGTTTGATCGCCGACCCCACCATTCAGGAAAACATTCACGAATACGAGGCCGTGGGGGCGTTTGGGCACCTGCAAGTGAAACTGCGCGGCCTGCCCTTGCCATCCAATCCCAAAACCTCGGCGCTGACCGTGTTGTCGGCCCTTCGCTATCTGGATCATTTGGCCAACCCAGTGGTGATTTAAAACCATGACCCAACACCTTCAATCCTTCATCGAAGGCCAATGGCAAGAAGCCAGTGGCAACGAATACACCACGCACTACCCCCACGATGGCCAAGTGGTGGCGACATTGAAAGCAGCCACCACCGACGATGTGGATCGTGCCATTCAATTGGCGCACGCCGCCTGGTTGAAGGGCGACTGGTCGCGCCGCATGCCCCATGAGCGGGCAACGGTTCTGCATCGAATGGCGCAACGCATCCGCGAACAAGCGGAGCCCTTGGCTCAATTGCAGCGCCTGGACAACGGCAAACCCATCAATGAGTGCCGCGCTTTGGTTGCCAGCGCTGCGGGCACTTTTCAATACTTCGCGGCCGTTGCTGAAACTTGGGAAGACGCCGTGACACCCGCCCGCGGCCCCTATGTTTCCATGAGCCTTCACGAACCCATGGGGGTTGTGGGTGCCATCACCCCTTGGAACTCACCCATCGCCAGCGAGGCACAAAAAGTGGCCCCAGCGTTGGCCGCCGGATGTGCGGTGGTCATCAAGCCCGCCGAGATCACGCCCCGCATGGCGCTGGAGTTGGCACGCATTGGCCAAGCCTGTGAGCTGCCCGCCGGCATGCTGACCGTGTTGCCCGGTAAAGGCTCGGTGGTGGGCGATGCCCTGGTTCGTCACCCTTTGATTCGACGCATTGCGTTCACGGGCGGCACCACCGTGGGCATGGGGATTCAACGATTGGCAGCAGAAAAGCTCATGCCCACCTCGCTGGAGTTGGGCGGCAAGTCCCCCACCATTGTTTGCGACGATGCCGATTTGGATCACGCGGTCGCTGGCGTTCTGTTTGGCATCTTCAGTTCGTCCGGTGAGTCTTGCATCGCGGGTTCCCGTGCCTTTGTGCATCGACGGGTTTATGCCGAGTTCAAATCCCGCCTGCTGGCGGCGATTGCCCGATTGCGCGTCGGTGACCCAGCCTTGGATTCCACCCAAATGGGTCCCTTGGTGAGCCCTAGCCACCGTCAGTCCGTGGAACGCTATGTCGAGCTGGGTTTGAGTGAAGGCGCCACCTTGTTGTGTGGTGGTCAACGCCCCCAAGGCCCTGCGTTTGATCAGGGCAGTTATTACTTGCCCACCGTGTTGGAAGGTCTGGACCAACACGCCCGAACCGCTCAGGAAGAAATCTTCGGCCCTGTGCTGGCCTTGTTTCCCTGGGAAGACGAATCGGAATTGATCGAAGCCTGCAATGACAACCCGTATGGCTTGGCCAGTGGCATCTGGACTCAGAATCACACCAAGGCCTGGCGCATTGGGCGTGCCATTCAGACGGGAACGGTCTGGATCAACACCTACAAATTGTTTTCCATCAGCACCCCCTTTGGTGGCGTCAAGCTCAGTGGCATGGGCAGGGAAAAGGGGCGCGCGGGCATGCTGGCTTACATGAACCAAAAATCCTATTACTGGGGCATGAATGAGGCACCGCTGCCCTGGGCCAACTGAATGAGATGAAACACCATGGACTTGGGAATTAGCGGCAAAAAAGCCTTGATCTGTGGCGCCAGCTCGGGGTTGGGTTTGGCCTGTGCCACCGCATTGGCTGAAGAAGGGGTGAACCTGGTGCTGGTGGCCCGTGAACCAATTCGACTGAATCAAGTGGCTCAAGATTTGCAGCAGCGGTATGGGGTGGCCACCCATCCGGTATCCGCCGACATCACCACCTCGTCAGGACGTGAGCAGGTTTACACCACACACCCTGAATTCGACATCCTGCTCACCAATGCCGCAGGCCCTCCACCTGGTGACTTCCGAGACTGGGATCGCAGCGACTGGATTCGGGCCATTGATGCCAACATGTTGACCCCCATCGAATTGATTCGACACTATGTGGATGGCATGATGAATCGTGGGTTTGGTCGAATCGTCAACCTCACCTCCAGCGCCGTGAAATCCCCGGTGACTGGGCTTGGGCTTTCAACGGGTGCACGAATGGGCCTCACCGGGTTTGTCGCGGGTTTGGCCCGCACAACCGTGGCCCATGGCGTGACCATCAACAACCTGTTGCCAGGCACCTTCGATACCCCACGCTTGGCCAGTAATTTCGAGAACCAAGCCCGACGCGAAGGGCTTGAGGTGAGCCAGGTGATTGAAAGTCGGTTGGCCAAGCACCCTGCGCATCGATTTGGCCAGCCCCAGGAATTGGGCAAAACCTTCGCCTTTTTGTGCAGCGTGCACGCAGGTTACATCAACGGTCAAAACCTGTTACTGGATGCCGGTTCCTTCGCCACGACCGGGTAAAGGCCAGCTAGGCATCCAGCACCAGGCGCGGGCTCTTACAACCCGACACGCACACCATCATCACCTGGTTGGAGGCGCGTTCGGCTGCGGTCAACACCGAGTCCCGGTGATCAGGCTCGCCCGACAGCACGCGGGTTTCACACGACCCGCAAATGCCCTCTTCGCAACTGGTGATGACCTCGACGCCCGCCAGTCGAATGGCATCCAAAAGCCGCTGATTGGGTTCAACGGTGAGCGTTTGGCCAGAGCGTTGCAACACCACCTCGTAAGTAGATTGCGCATCCTCAGAGGCCTTCGCCGACTGGGCTGAAAACCGTTCAATGTGCGCATGGGCAAGGCCAACCTGATCACAGGCCGATAAAAAGGCATCCAAGAATGGGCCAGGGCCGCAGGCATACAAGTGGGTGGATTCAGACCAATCCCGCTGCTTGAACAGCGCGGGCAGATCGGGAAAAGCGCCCAACTCATCGTCGGCGTGGACATGCAAGTTGGGAACAAGCCCTTGGATGTCGTCGAGAAAAGCCATGGCCTCACGACGCTTGCCACAGTAAATCATCTCGTAGGAACGACCCAGGCCTTGGAGGGTTCGGGCCATGCTGAGCAAGGGCGTGATGCCGATGCCACCCGCCACCAACACGGTGTGCGTCACCTCCTCGGCGAGATTCAATTCAAAGTGATTGCGTGGCGCACTGATTTCAATGGTTTGGCCAATGCGCCACTGTTGATGCAGATGGCTGGAGCCGCCGCGCGACTGGGGATCTTTCAAAACACCCAACACATAGCGGTGGCTCTCCTTGGGATCATTCGACAAGGAATAACTCCGAACCATGCCATTGGACAAGTGCACATCAATGTGGGCACCTGCAGTGAACGCCGGCAGGGACTCGCCGGGCATGGGCCGCAGATCCACCCCCAAAATGTCAGTGGCCAAATGGGTCAAGGTATGAACCCAAACCTTCATGCGGAACCTGCCTTTCAAGTGGGATTGGCATTGGCGCTCAGTTGTTGCGTCGCCAAAGCGCGCATCTGACGCCGCAACCGAACAATGCCCACATCGTGTTGATACAAGTGCTCTCGCCGATTGGCATCGGGTTCGAAATGCTCCATGGCCACCCGGTCTTGCTCGAGCACGTGCCAATGACGGGCTTCCAATCGATTTTTGTAAAGGAAACGCCACGCATCTTTTTGCCAGCCGCTCACTTTTCGGCATCGCCAAAAAAAGATGGCCGTCCCAGGCCCAGCCATGGGGGTGTAGCTGCCAATGATGGTGAAGTTGCCCCCAGGGCCACCCGTTTTTGGATAGGGGATCTCCAGTCGCATGGTGTGAATGCCCGTGTCGGTCCATTCGGTCCAGTCGAAGTTCACATCGCGCTGTCCCTTTTTCTCGAAGACAAAACCATTCGGAATGTCGCGAATCTGGAATTCAGCCGAAATATCGCCTTCCCCCATGGTGTGTGACTGCTTGTGCAAGAACGCACCGTGCATCGGGTCCATCACGTTGTCGATGACGTAGCGGTAATCACAACCCCATTCCACATAGCAAAGAAACGATGACCATTCAGGCGAAGTCAGTTGTTCCGGCAACACCAAGGGTGGCGGCTCTGGCAACGCGGGATCAATGGCATTGAACAAGAAGATGGCCCCATTCGACTCTTGGGCATGGAACATGCGCGTGGGACGTGAGCCTTCTAACTTGCATCCCGGGCTTCCGGGCACGCGCGTCACCACGCCTTGACAATTGACCTCAACGCCATGGTAGGGGCAAGCCAGTCGATCGCCGAGATTCATCCCCAAGGACAAAGGCGCACCCCGATGAGGGCAGTGGTCTTCCAACGCATGAACCTGCGATTGCTGATCGCGCCACAACACGATTTTGTAGCCGAACCGACGCAACGACAGGGGTTGGGATCCCACCCAGTTGGAGGGGCAAATGGGATACCACCTATCCTTGATGCCGTCTTGCAAGACCTGCTCAACGGGGTCATTCATTGGGAGCACAGCAGCCATGTTTCGGTTCCTCCTTGAGTCATTGGCCCAACTGGGCCAGCATCGCTTGAAGACTGTCACGATTCCACAATTCACCCTGTGGTGCGCGCGGTCCGGTCACATTGAGTTGGGTCACCAAGTCATCCAGATCGTGAATGCCTGCAGCAAAAGCCCTCTCCAACGCGTCGCCCAGCAAGTTTTCAAACAAGGTGGGTTCGGACTGTCGGGTTTGGTGGGTTTCGTTGGATAGCGGTCTTGGCTGATTCATGACGAGTCTCTTCAAGGCTTGGGTTTATCGGTCAAAAACTGTCCAGTCGGAGCCTGGGCTTGGGTTTGTCGACGGGTGTTGCCATCGATGCCGCCCGTGATCGCCCATTCGGCAAACATCGTTGGGCCTGGAGTGAACGATCTGGGCGTCCAGGCCTCGGTCAATTCATCTTCATCGGCGTAGTATTCAATCAGCCCGCCTGCTGGACTTTCGAAATACCAAAAGATGGCCGATGAGATGGGATGTCGTCCCGGGCCCAATTCGGTGGTCCACCCCTGACGTGACATGTGCATGCCCCCACCAAAAACCTCATGGTGATCCCGCACGGTAAAGGCCACATGATTCAGGCCTTGCCTGGGTTGGGGCAGTTGCAACAAAAACAAATCGTGGTGTCCGCCTCTGGGCTCACAACGCAAAAAAGCCCCACGGTCCGGGTAGGCATCGGACAAGACAAAGCCCAAGGTTTCCAGGTAGAAGTCTCGGGTCGCGTTCAGGTCTTTGACAAAAAACACCACATGACCAATGTCAACCGGTTGGGCCCGCTCATACTGAGGCGCCCTTTGGTCCACACGGGCTCTGCTCGACCAGTTGTTGGTGGCGGGCACCGACAAGTTCAAGGTTTTCTTGACTGAGACTTGAAATGCCAAACGCAAACCAGAAGGATCAGAACAACCCACGCGCTCGCCATGGTCAAAGTAAGTGGGCTGCGATTGCAAGCGCTGTTTCAAGGCCACGAAAGACGACGCATCGGCCACCCCCCAAACCACTTCGCGCACGGTGGGGTCGGGCTCCACCCCGGGTGCAAAACCCTCAACCGAGCCATCGATCAGGCGCACCTTGGCGCCGTTGAGGGTTTCAAACTCAAGTTGCCCTTCAACAGATGACAAAGGGTTCAAGCCCCAGTCCGTGAAAAAGCGTTGGGCAAGCGCCAAGTCTTTCACGCCAAAGGTCAGTTCATCGATGCCAACAATGCGCATTTGTTTCTTTAGTAAAACAACGTTTCCAATTGGAAACAAAATTCGATTATGGGCACTGCGAACAACTTGTCAAGCCAAGCCGTCAGGGCCCCTGGACTCTTCTCGGAATTTCGGAGGCTGGCTGTTGAGCATTTGCTTGGCCACACCCCGCAACACATGAATTTCTTCCGTGGTCAGCTGCGATCGATTGAACAACTGATTCAGGCGGGGCATGAGTTTCTTGGGCGCTTCTGGATTCAAGAACTTCAGGTGGGTCAAGGCTTGTTCCCAATGGGCCAATAGACCGGCCACCGCTTGCGCATCGGCCAGATCCGGGGCGCGGGTGGCGGGCTCCACCGCATACCCACCCAAAGCCTGACGCCATTCATAGGCAATGAGTTGCACCGCCGCAGCCAGGTTCAAGGATCCAAAACTGGGGTCGGTGGGAATGGTGAGCACCGCATGGCTGCGATAGAGGTCTTCGTTGCGCATGCCAAAACGTTCGGAGCCAAATAAAAACGCCACGCCCGTCATGGGGGTGGAGGCTTCACGCTGAGCCTGCATCCAATCGCGCGGTGCAAACGTGGGAGGTCCAAAATCGCGAGGCACCATGGCGGTGGCACACACATGGCTCACGCCCTCAAGCGCGTCCTCCAGGCGATCGACGATTCGGGCTTGCGCCAACACATTCAAGGCCCCACTGGCGCGTTGAATGGTCTCTTCCCGACGCAAGACATTGGCCCACCGGGGCTGAACCAACACCAAATCGTCGAAACCCATGACGCGCATGGCCCGCGCTGTGGCCCCGACGTTGCCGGCATGGCTGGTTTGGATCAATACGAAGCGGGTCTTCATCGACTTAAAATCTGGCTTTCGCAGGCCATCGGGCCCGAAGCGGTTTTCGCCGCATTGTTCCATCAAAGTTCACACCTGTTTTTGCAAGGCCAGCGCACGCCATGTCGTCTACCGCTTCAACCAATTCATTGCATCCCATGCTCAACGTGGCCATCAAGGCCGCCCGTGCAGCGGGAGCCATCATCAACCGTGCAGCACTCGACGTCGAGTCGGTTCGCATCTCTCAAAAGCAGGTCAACGACTTTGTCACCGAGATTGACCAGGCCAGCGAGGCCATCATCATCGAAACCTTGCTCCAAGCCTATCCCGATCACGGCATCTGGGCCGAAGAATCCGGTCAAACCCACGGCAACGCCAAGGCCGACCAAATCTGGATCATCGATCCGCTGGACGGCACCACCAACTTCATTCATGGCTTCCCCGTCTATTGCATCAGCATTGCGTTGCAAGTGCGTGGGCGTCTGGAGCAAGCCGTGGTCTACGATCCCTCGCGCAACGACTTGTTCACGGCCACCCGAGGCCGTGGCGCTTATTTGAACGACCGTCGCATCCGGGTGAGCAAACGCACCCGCTTGCAAGAATGCCTGATCTCTACCGGTTTCCCCTTCCGTCCCGGCGATGACTTCCCCACGTATTTGTCCCTCATGGCCGAAATCATGCCGCGCACTGCGGGGCTGCGTCGGCCGGGTGCTGCTGCCCTCGATTTGGCCTATGTGGCTGCGGGCTTCAGCGACGGCTTTTTCGAGACGGGCCTGTCGCCTTGGGACATGGCAGCCGGCGCCTTGTTGGTGACCGAAGCGGGCGGCCTCATCGGCAACTTCACCGGCGAGGCCGATTTCCTCGAACAACGGGAGTGCATGGCAGGCAACCCCCGCATCTACGCTCAACTGGTGAACTTGCTCAAACCTTATTCCAAATTCGCTGGGGTTGAAGACAAGGCCCGCGTCGCCGAACACGTGATGGGCCTGGCCAAACACCTGCGCAGCCGCGCCTGAATCCGGGAAAGCCATGTCAGCCTCAGCAGCCAACGTTGCACCGTGGGACATGGACTTGAGCGCGCACACGCCCATGATGCAGCAGTATCTGGGCATCAAGCGCGACTATCCCCACACGCTGGTCTTCTACCGCATGGGGGATTTTTACGAACTGTTTTTTGACGATGCCCACAAAGCCGCGCGCTTGCTGGACATCACCCTCACGCACCGCGGCCAATCGGCGGGTCAACCCATTCCCATGGCTGGGGTTCCCTTTCATGCGGCCGACAACTACTTGGCCCGACTCATGCGGTGCGGCGAATCGGTCGCCATTTGCGAGCAAGTGGGCGAAGTCGGTGGCAAAGGCCCCGTGGCACGCCAAGTGGTGCGCGTGGTCACGCCTGGCACCCTCACCGACACGGCCTTGATGGCCGACAAGCGTGAAGCCGTGTTGCTCGCGGTTCATGCCTCCAGCCAAGGCAAAGGTCAAAAAGGCACCACGCTGGGCCTGGCTTGGTTGAGCGTGACCGAAGGGGTGATTCGATTGGCGGAATGCGCCATTCAGGATTGGCCCAACTGGAGCTCTCGCATCACGCCCAGCGAAGTGTTGTTTGCCCAAGAGTTACCCAGTGCCTTCACGCAAACCTTGCAAGGCTCGTGGGCACTCTCACCCCGACCCAGCTGGGCGTTTGATGCCGATTTGGGTCGACGCAAGTTGCTCGAATGCATGGGCACTCAAAGTTTGCAGGCCTGGCATGCACAAGATTTGCACCACGCCCAAGCAGCAGCAGCCGCTTTGCTGAGCTATGCCGAGCACACCCAGGGGCAGCCCCTGAATCACGTGCACCAATTGCAAGTGGTGCGTGACGACGCGCAGGTGCTCTTGCCGGCCACCACCTTGCGCAACTTGGAGTTGGTCCAGACCCTCAAAGGGGAAGACAGCCCCACCTTGTTTTCGTTGCTCGATACCTGCATGACCCCCATGGGCGCTCGCACGCTCAGGCGCTGGATCACCGAGCCGCCGCGCGATCACGACCGGGCAGAGCAACGGCTGGCTGCCATCGTGGCCTTGCAAGGCGATCAAGGCTTGGGGCCTTGGTCAGCGCTGCGCCAATGCCTCAAAGGCGTGCCCGATGTCGAACGGATTCAGGCTCGCATTGCCCTGCGCCAAGTGAAGCCCCGCGAACTCGTGGCCTTGCGTCAGGCCTTGTTGGCGGCCGTGCGCTTACCCCAGCTGCTCCCGGTGGCACCGACCTTTGAGCTCGTGCTAGCGGCCCTGAACCCCCCGCCTGCGGTAGCCACCTTGTTGGACCAGGCCATCATGGACGAACCCGCAGTGATGATTCGGGACGGTGGCGTGTTTCGCGATGGATTCGATGCCGAGCTTGACGAACTCCGTGGCATTCAAAACCATGCCGACGACTTTTTGTTGAAACTCGAAGCCCAAGAGCGTGAGGCCACGGGCATTGCCAATTTGAAGGTGCAATACAACCGAGTCCACGGCTTTTTCATTGAGGTCTCACAAGGACAGCTCGATCGGGTGCCCGATCACTACAAGCGACGGCAAACCCTGAAAAATGCCGAACGCTTCATCACGCCCGAGCTCAAAGCCTTTGAGGACAAAGCCTTGTCCGCCCAGGAGCGTGCATTGGCCCGCGAAAAGTGGCTCTACGAGCAATTGCTCAACGACTTGCAAGTGCACGTCACGGCCTTGTCTCAACTGGCCATGGCCTTGGCTGAACTCGATGCCTGGTCCACGCTCGCTGAGCGTGCGCTCACTTTGGGCTGGCGTGCGCCCGAATACGTCAACCACCCTTGCATTCACATTGAGGAGGGGCGGCACCCGGTGGTGCAAGCCCGCTTGGCCGAGCAGGGGGTGAACTTCATCGCCAACGACTCCGACTTGGGCCCCCATGGGCGCATGCAAATCATCACAGGCCCCAACATGGGGGGCAAATCCACCTACATGCGGCAAGTGGCACTCATCACCCTGCTGGCCTGCATGGGCTCCCCTGTGCCCGCCCAGCGCTGCGTGATTGGCCCCATCGATGCCATTTACACCCGCATTGGTGCGGCAGACGATTTGGCCAACGCCCAATCCACCTTCATGTTGGAAATGACCGAAGCCGCGCAAATCTTGCATGGCGCCACCCCCAACAGCCTGGTGCTGATGGATGAAATTGGTCGCGGCACCTCCACCTACGACGGGCTCGCTTTGGCGGGTGCCATTGCCTCACACCTGCACGACAAAAGCCAATCCTTTGTGCTCTTCGCCACGCACTATTTCGAGCTGACCGATTTCCCCAAGCAACACCCCACAGCCTTCAATGTGCACGTGAGCGCCGTCGAACAAGGTCGCGATGTGGTCTTCCTGCACCGGCTGGAGGCTGGCCCTGCGAATCGAAGCCATGGCGTTCAGGTCGCGCGTTTGGCGGGCATGCCCCAATCGGTGCTCAACCAAGCGCAACACGCCCTGTCGCGGTTGAAAGCCCAGGCCCAGGCCGGTCAAACGCAAGTCGATTTGTTCGCTGCACCGCCTGTTGCAGAACAACCCACGCCCAGCGCCGTGGAAACCCAATTGGCCGACTTGGACCCCGATGCCCTGAGCCCACGTGAGGCGCTGGATGCCTTGTATGCCTTGAAAAAATTGCTTTGACTCCGCCTCCTCCCTTCATGCCTGCTTCGACCCCTGCCCCTTTGGTGGTTTTCTCTCACGGGAACAGCTTTCCAGCGTCGACCTATCGGGTCATGCTCGACGCCTTGCAAGCGCGGGGTTTTGAGGTCCATGCCATCGAACAATTTGGACATGACCCGCGCTACCCCGTGACCAACAACTGGCCCCACTTGGTCGAACAGTTGGGCGACTTTGTGGGCCCTCTGGCCCAATCCCGCCCGGTGTTTTTGGTGGGCCATTCCTTGGGCGGTTTCTTAAGCCTGATGACCGCCGCTTTGCATCCCCAATGGGTCAAAGGGGTGGTCATGTTGGACTCCCCCTTGGTGGCGGGCTGGCGCGCCCGGCTGCTGCGCGTGGGCAAACGCCTGCCCTTGGCCGAAAAGCTTTCGCCCGGTGCAATCAGCAAAAAGCGGCGCAATGCCTGGGCCAATTTGGACGAGGTGCGTGCGCATTTTTCAGTCAAAAAAATGTTTGCCCGGTGGGATCCACAGGTGCTGGACGATTACATCTGTCACGGCACGCAAGTGACCGAGGGGCCGGATGGCCCTGCGCGCGTGCTGCGTTTTCAGCGCGAGGTGGAAACCGCCATTTACAACACCTTGCCCGACCACATCGAGCGCTACCTCAAGCGTCACCCGTTGCAATGCAAAGCGGCGCTCATCGGGGGTTTGCAGTCGCGTGAGCTGCAGCAAGTGGGCTTGAGTTTCACCCGACGCGTGACGCAGGGTCGGGTGATGACCATCGATGGCAGCCATTTGTTTCCGATGGAGCATCCCCTGGTGTGTGCGGCAGCCATCGAAGCGGCCTTGCTCAATTTGGCACTGCCCGACGCCCCCAACCGCTGACTCACTCCGACCAGGTGATCCACCCCAAGTCATGGGTGAGCAACACCAGGCCACCAAAGGCAATGCGATAGTAGGCGAAGGGCACAAAGCTGTGCGTCGACACAAAGCGCAAAAGCCAGCGCACACACACCCAAGCGCTCACAAAAGCCATCACCAAGCCAACGGCAAACAAAGGCAAGTCCGACCAGGCCAAGACTGATCTGGCCTTGTAAAGGCTATAGACACCCGCCCCAATCAAAGTGGGAATCGCCAGATAAAAAGAAAACTCGGTGGCTGCCGTGCGGCTCAAACCCAGCCACATACCGCCCATGATGGTGGCGCCGCTGCGGCTGGTCCCGGGCACCAAGGCCAAACATTGCAGCAAGCCCACGCGCAAGGCATCGGAGAGGCTCATGTCATCCACGGAAGCCACCCGAACGGCATGGCTGGACTTGGCCACGCGGGACTCAATCCACAAAATGGCGAAACCACCCAGGATGAACGTGGTGGCCACCACCTGTGGGGTGAACAAATGGGCTTTCACCGCTTTGCCAAAGGCCAAGCCCAAGACGACGGCGGGGAAAAAAGCCGTGAGGACCTTGGCTGTGAAGCGCATCGCCATAGGCTCTCGTCGAATCAAACCCCGAGTGGTGTCCTGCAGGCGCTGCCAAAACACCCAGATGACCGCAAAGATCGCCCCGGTTTGGATGGCAATGTCAAACACCTTGGCGGTTTCACCCTCAAAACCCAGCAAAGCGCCCGTCAGGATCAAGTGGCCGGTGGATGAAATGGGCAGAAACTCGGTCAAACCCTCCACCACGCCCATCACGGCAGCTTTGCCAAGCAACACAACATCCACAAACAGCTCCTAAAGTAAGCTCGGATTATCGCCATGGCCTGGTGACGCTCGCGTCGCAATGCTGTCGGGTCCTTGTCGTGCCACTGTCGTGGTCAAACCCGGTGGTCCCCACTAAATTCGGATCACAGCAAACCAGGAGTGTCGATGTTGATTCAAAAATTACGATTGCAACGCGGTTGGTCCCAACAGCAGTTGGCCGACCTCAGCGGCTTGAGCGTGCGCACCATTCAGCGCTTGGAGCGCGGGCAAAGCCCCAGTGTGGAATCACTCAAATCCTTGGCAGCTGTGTTCGAAATCGATTTTTCCGAATTGAAAAGGATTGACCCCATGAACCCCACCACCTTGACCGATCCCCTCTCGAGCGATCAACCCCAGCGCCTCAGCGCCGAAGAAGCCCTGGCTTTGAACCAGGTCCGAATGCTCAAGGGTTTTTATGTCCACCTGACGCAATACGTCATCGTCATCAGTGCCTTGTTTGCCTTCAACCTCTGGCAGGACATTCCTCGCTTGTGGGCTGTCTGGCCTGCCTTGGGCTGGGGCATTGGCTTGGCCTTGCATGCGGCACGGGTGTTTGGCCTTCACCCCTTTGGTGCGGAATGGGAAAAGCAACAAGTTGAAAAGCGCCTGGGCCGAAAGCTCTGAATGTCCCCCACCCCTACCGTCATCATTCACTTGGCATCACTGGATGGGCTGGCTCTGATTCAGGGGGTCGTCACGCCTAAAATCAGCTCATGACCAAACCCGAAGCCATCGCCACCCCCTCTGATCTCAAACCCAGCAATTTTTTGCGACAGATCATCGAAAAGGACTTGGAGCAAGGCACCTACGCGAATCGTCGCTGGGCGGGTTCTCCGGGGGATGCCGCTCACCACGCCGCTGGCCAACCCGATCCCGCCAAAATTCGCACCCGGTTTCCACCAGAGCCCAACGGCTATTTGCATGTGGGCCATGCCAAGAGCATTTGCCTGAATTTTGGGCTCGCTCGCGACTATGGGGGGGTGTGCCACCTCCGGTTTGACGACACCAACCCCGAAAAGGAAGACCTGGAATACGTCAACAGCATCATCGATTCGGTTCGATGGCTGGGCTTTGATTGGGTTCAGTTGGGTCAGGCTGCTGGAACGGCCAAGCCCTATCAAGCCAGCGATTATTTCGAGTTCATGCACCGAGCAGCCACGCGCTTGATCGAAGCCGGTCATGCCTATGTGGACGAGCAAACGCCCGAGCAAATGCGCATCAATCGGGGCGACTTTGGCAAGCCCGGAGTGAACAGCCCGTATCGCGATCGTTCTCCCGACGAGAACTTGCAGCGCTTTGAAGCCATGCGTGCGGGCCAGCATCCCGATGGCAGCATGGTGTTACGCGCCAAGATCGACATGGCCAGCCCCAACATCAACCTGCGGGACCCCGCCATCTACCGCATTCGCCATGCCCAGCATCACCACACGGGCAACACCTGGTGCATCTACCCCATGTATACCTTTGCGCACCCCATCGAAGATGCGCTGGAAAACATCACGCACAGCATTTGCACCCTTGAATTTGAAGACCAGCGCCCCTTTTACGACTGGCTCATGGAGCGGCTCATTACCTTGGGTTTGTTGCAAAGCCCCCCGCCCCGTCAGTATGAATTTGCCCGTCTGAACCTCACCTACGTGGTGACCAGCAAGCGCAAGCTGGCTCAGTTGGTGAATGAGCAGCGTGTCAACGGCTGGGATGACCCTCGCATGCCCACCATCGTTGGGCTGCGTCGACGGGGCTATACCCCTGAGAGCCTGCACTTGTTTGCCGAACGAATTGGCGTCACCAAAAGCGACAGCTGGATCGACTACAGCACCTTGGAAGGGTGTCTGCGCGAAGACCTCGAGCACAAAGCGCATCGCGGCATGGCGGTCCTCGATCCGATCAAACTGGTCCTCACCAATTGGGGCGATGTGTTCGGCAGCGACTCCCACGTCGAGGATTGCACCCAGCCCGCGCTGCCCGCTTCGGCCTTGTCAGCGGGTGAAGCACCGCCACCTGAGCGCGTCTTTCAAATTGGTCGTGAGGTCTGGATTGAGCGGGAAGACTTCGAGGAAGTGCCGCCCAAAGGCTACAAGCGCCTCTTCCCGGGCAACGTGGTCCGCCTCAAAGGCGGCTACGTCATTGAATGCACGGGTTGCGAGCGCGATGCGCAAGGCCAACTGATTCGGGTGCTGGGGCAAGTGATCCCCGGCACCAAAAGTGGCACACCAGGCGCAGACAGTGTCAAAGCCAAAGCAGCCATCACTTGGGTGGGGGTCAGCGATGGGGTTCTAGCCGAAGTTCGTCTGTATGACCGGCTGTTTTCAGAGGCTCATCCCGATGCGGGTGGCAAAGACTTCTTGCAGGCCTTGAACCCCAACAGCTTGAGAGTGGTTCAGGCTTATGTGGAGCCGTCTTTGGCCCTGGCACACGCTGACCAGAAATTTCAGTTTGAGCGTCATGGCTACTTTGTTGCCGATCGCTCAGACCATGCACCAGGCCGACCGGTGTTCAACCGGGCCGTTGGCCTCAAAGACTCTTGGGGGAAGTGACGCATGAGCCGAAGCCCTGTGGCTGAACTTCAGCACATCCAAGCGCAATTGCAGGCTCTGCGCGAGGGCCAATTGTCAGCGACTACGTTTTGCCAAGCGCATCGCGACCCCGAGCAGCTGCTCTCGGCTTTGCCGCCTGCCTTCAAGCAGGTCTGGCAGGATCACCTCGATCGGTTGGAGTCGAGTGCCAACTTTGCCGAAGAAAGCTGCTCGTTCAGTGCTGCGGATTTGCTCGACGGGCTGACGATTTGGGTCGAAAAAGCCCAATCCCGGCTCACGGCATCCGCCTGAGCCGGCAGCCTTGCCCTATTGCAAGGGGCCCTTGAGCGCGGAGGGTATGGGCAAGGGCACCACGGAGATGCCCTCTTCTTCCAGCGCCTGAGTCTGCTCAGCCGAGGCCTGGCCACGAATCCCCCGGGATTCAGCCTCGCCGTAATGTATTTTTCGAGCCTCTTCAGCAAACCGATTGCCCACGTCTTCGGTTTGGGCCATCACCTCTTTCACCGCCTTGATCCATGCCGCTTGCAACTGCTGGGGGCTGAGTTGGGTGACATCCACCGGCATCGATGCTGGTGAAGCGTCAGTGCCTGCGGCAATTTCACTGGGGGCTGGCGTGGGCGCACTGGCACCCAAATTGAGGCGCGGCGCACTGAGCTTTTTTTGAATCTTCAGACTGCCGCACAAAGGGCAAGTCACCAAGCCACGGCTCAGTTGCGACTGAAAGTCATCTTCAGAGCCGAACCAGCCCTCGAAGATGTGTTCATGCTCGCAATGAAGATCCAAGACTTTCATGAGGTCAGGGATTGAACCATCGCTTGGGCACACAAGGCCATGAGACCACCAGGCAAAACACCAACCACCAACACCAATGCACCGTTGAGGGTCAACACCCACCGCACGTCAGCACTGGCGGAAACCTGGGCGGCCGTGATCGGTGCATCGAAATACATGACCTTGATGACACGCAGGTAGTAGAAAGCGCCGATGAGGGACATCAGCACGGCAAAGACAGCCAAGCCAATGCTGGCCGAATCGCCCACCGCCACCAGTGCTTGCAGCACCGACAACTTGGCAGCGAATCCCACCATGGGCGGCACGCCGGCCAGTGAGAACAAGCAAATGGCCATGATGGCGGCAAACAAGGGGCTGCGCTGGTTCAAGCCCGCGAAGTCAGCAATTTCCTCGCTCTCAAAACCGCCTTTGGCCAACAACAGAATCACACCAAAGGTGGCCAAAGTGGTGATCACGTAGGTGATCACATAGAACATGGAGGACGAATAGGCGTTGGCTGCATAGGCCGTGTCGCCATTCACCACGCCGCTGAGCAGGCCCAACAGCACGAAACCCATTTGCGAAATGGTGGAAAAAGCCAGCATGCGCTTGATGTTGGTTTGTGCAATGGCGGCCAAGTTGCCAACAAGCAACGAGGCCACGGCCAACACCACCAGCATTTGTTGCCAGTGCACCGCCAGGGGCAACAGGCCATCGACCAGCAATCGCATCACCAAGCCAAAGGCGGCCAACTTGGGTGCGCCGCCAATCATGAGGGTGATGACGGTGGGCGCACCGTGATAGACGTCAGGCACCCACATGTGGAACGGCACCACGCCCAATTTGAAAGCGAGGCCGGCCACCATGAACACCACACCCAAAACCAGCACCTGCGACTGAATCTGGGCCGTAGCCAAGGCATTGAAAATGGTTCGCAAGTCCAAGCTGCCCGTGGCGCCATAGATCATGGACATGCCATAGAGCAAAAAGCCGCTGGCCAATGCGCCCAGCACAAAATACTTCATCGCGGCTTCGGTGGCAGCGACTGAATCTCGGCGTAAGGCCACGAGGGCATAACTGGAGAGGGTCAGCAATTCCAGACCCAAATAAGTCACCAACAAATTGTTGCCGCCGATCATCACGTAGATGCCCAGCAAAGAGAACAAAGCGAGGATGTGCAGCTCGCCGCCACGGAGCATGTCGCGCTCTTGTGCGTAGGGGCGCCCATACACCAGCGTGACCGCCATGGCCAGGGTTGCAAATGCTTTGAGCCAATGCCCCATGGCATCGGCCACCACCATGCTGCCAAAGGCATACGAGCTGCCACCAGCCAAACCCGCCTGCACCAACAACACGGTCAGGCCAAGCAACGTGCCCAAGGTCAGGTAGTGCGTCAGGGCGCGTCCGGGGGACTTCACACCCAGGTCAGCCAGGGTGATCACACAGGCCATCACCAGCAGAATGATTTCCGGATACACCACCGGCCAGAAAAACGTTTCAGTCATGTTCAGTTCCTGTCAGGTGTCAGCCATCATTGAGGCAGTTTGGAAATGGCCACATGGCGCAAGAGTTCAGCCACCGAGGCATCCATCACATCGGTGAACGGCTTGGGATACACGCCCATCCACAGCACCGCGATGGCCAACAAAGCGAGCATCAGGAATTCACGCGAATTGATGTCATTCAGTGCTTTCACGTCGTCATTGGCCACTGGGCCCAAGTAAACCCGTTTGAACATCCACAGCGTGTAGGCTGCGCCAAAAATCAGGGCGGTGGCAGCGCCAAAGCCCAACCAGAAATTGGCTTTGACGCTGGCGATGATGACCATCCATTCACCCACAAAACCAGCCGTGGCGGGCAAGCCGCAATTGGCCATGGCGAACAGCAAAGCAAAGGCCGTGAACTTGGGCATGGTGTTGACCACGCCACCGTAGCTGGCGATTTCACGCGAGTGAACGCGATCATACAAAACGCCAATGCTCAGGAACATGGCGCCTGACACAAAGCCGTGGGCAATCATCTGCACCAGGCCACCGGCCACGCCCAGGTCGTTGAAGATGAAAAAGCCCAAGGTCACAAAACCCATGTGCGCGACCGACGAATAGGCCACCAGCTTTTTCATGTCCTGCTGCACCATGGCAACCAGACCCACGTAAATCACGGCCACCAGCGACAGCGCAATCATGAGCCACGCCCACTCATGGCTGGCATCGGGCACGATGGGCAATGAGAACCGCAAAAAGCCATAAGCGCCGAGTTTGAGCATGATGGCGGCCAGCACGGCCGAGCCCCCCGTGGGGGCTTCCACGTGCACATCAGGCAGCCAGGTGTGAACCGGCCACATGGGCACTTTCACCGCAAAAGCTGCAGCAAAAGCAAAGAACAAGAAGGTCTGCACTTCGCTGCCCAAAGGCAATCGATACCAGGTGGCCAGATCGAAACTACCGCCCGACTGGATGTAGAGGTAAATGAGTGCCACCAACATCAGCAGTGAGCCGGCCAAGGTGTAGAGGAAAAACTTGAACGCCGCGTAAATTTTGTTAGGGCCGCCCCAGATCCCGATGATGAGGTACATGGGAATGAGCGTGGCTTCGAAGAACACGTAAAAAAGCATGGCGTCGACGGCGCAGAACACACCGATCATCAAGCCACTCAGAATCAAAAACGCGCCCATGTATTGATTAACGCGCTCGGTGATCACTTCCCAACCCGCGATCACGACAATGACCGTCATGAACGCGGTGAGCGGCACAAACCACATGGACAAGCCATCGATGCCCAAGTGGTAGTTGATGTGAAAGCGCTCAATCCACGGACTCAACTCCACAAACTGCATGGCTGCAGTGCCCGTTTGAAAACCGGTGAGCAAAGGCAGGGTGACCAGCAAACCGGCCAAGGCGCCCAACAAAGCCACCCAACGCGCCGTGTTGGCTTGTGACTCACGTCCGAGGGACAAAACAAGAGCGCCAACCACAATCGGCGTCCAAATGGCAAGACTCAACAATCCCATGATGCTTCTCTCTGTGCTTGACGTTGCCAGGGGCTCATGGATTGAGCCAAACAAACCAGGTCATGAGGGCAAATATGCCCAACAGCATGACACCAGCGTAGTGATAGAGGTAACCCGATTGCAAATGACGGGCGATGGCTGACACCACACCCACCACTCGCCATGAACCATTGACGACACCGCCGTCGATGATGGCCTGGTCACCGGCTTTCCACAGCCCCGTTCCCAAGGCGCGGGCAAAACGAGCCAAGATGTTTTCGTTGATCCAGTCCATGTAGTATTTGTTCTCCAACACGGTGTAGACACCAGAGAACATGCGCTGACAAGCGGCCGGCACTTTGGGGTTCACCATGTAGCAGTAATAAGCGGCCACCACCCCAGCCAAAGCCAAGAAAAACGGCAGCGTAGAAAAGCCATGCAAGGCCATTGCGACGGGCCCATGGAAAGACTCGGTGAGGGCTTTGACTGCCCCATGCTTGACGGCATCCACCACAATGGCGCCGTCAAAGAAGTTGCCGTGGAGCAAGTTGCCAATGGTCAGGAAACCGATGATCACGGACGGAATGGCCAGCAAGATCAAGGGCACGGTGACCACCGCAGGTGACTCGTGGGGCGCATGGTCGGCGTGACCATGGCCGTGGTCGTCGTGGTGATGGGCATCAGGATTCAGGTGATGACGCGGCTCGCCGTGAAACACCAAGAAATACATGCGGAAGGAATAAAAGGCCGTGACAAAAACACCGGCCAACACCGCGAATTGCGCAAAGCCCGAACCCGGCAAATGGGTGTGAGCCACGGCTTCAATGATGCTGTCTTTGGAGTAAAAGCCCGCAAAGAATGGGGTGCCAATGAGGGCCAACGAGCCCAGCAAAGAGGTGATCCAGGTGATGGGCATGAAGCGACGCACGCCCCCCATCCAACGGATGTCTTGGTTGTGGTGCATGCCCATGATCACCGAGCCCGCACCCAAGAACAACAAGGCTTTGAAGAAGGCGTGGGTCATGAGGTGAAACACCGCCACAGAGTAGGCCGATGCACCCAAAGCCACGGTCATGTAGCCCAGTTGCGACAAGGTGGAATAGGCCACCACGCGTTTGATGTCGTTTTGGATGATGCCCAAAAAGCCATGAACAAGGCGGTGATGGCACCAATCACCAAAATGAAGTTCAAGGCGGCATCCGAGAGCTCGAACAGCGGCGACATGCGAGCCACCATGAAGATGCCCGCCGTCACCATGGTGGCGGCGTGAATCAACGCGGAGATGGGGGTGGGGCCTTCCATGGAATCGGGCAACCACACGTGCAAGGGGAACTGGGCCGATTTGCCCATTGCGCCCACAAACAAGGCAATCCCCGCCACGGTGACCAGCAGCCAATCGGTGCCGGGGAACAGCGTCGTGGCCAGCGTCGGCAATTTGGCAAAGACTTCGGTGTAATTGAACGAACCGGTGTAGGCCGCCACCAAACCAATGCCAAGAATGAAGCCGAAATCGCCCACGCGGTTGACCAAAAAGGCCTTCATGTTGGCAAAAATGGCGGTGGGTTTGTTGAACCAAAACCCGATGAGCAAATAAGACACCAGGCCCACGGCTTCCCAGCCAAAGAAGAGCTGTAACAGGTTGTTGCTCATCACCAGCATGAGCATGGCGAAGGTGAACAGGGAAATGTAGGCAAAGAATCGGTTGTAGCCTTCGTCTTCAGCCATGTAGCCCATGGTGTAGATGTGCACCATCAAGGAGACGAAGGTGACCACACACATCATCATGGCGGTGAGGCCATCGATCATGAAGCCCACTTCCATCTTCAAACCACCCACCACCATCCAGGTGTAGAGGGTGTCGTTGAAACGGGCGCCGTCTTGCACGACCGACATCAGGGTGCTGGCAGAGAGCACGAAAGCGATGAACACGCCCAAGATGGTGAGCGAGTGACAAAAGCCGCGACCCAGGCGATTGCCTGCAAATCGGGTGCCAAAGAGGCCAGCGAGCACCGAGCCCACCAGGGGCGCAAGCGGCACAGCCAATAAGGTGGTTGCGTTTAAGGTTTGACTCATGATGAACCTTGATCAGCCTTTCAGCGTGTTGAGTTCATCCACATTGATGCTGCGACGATTGCGGAACAACAGCACCAAAATCGCCAAGCCAATGGCCGATTCAGCAGCAGCCACCGTCAGGATGAAGAAGACGAAAACCTGGCCTTGCATGTCGCCCAAAAAATGGGAGAAGGCCACAAAGTTCATGTTGACGGCCAGGAGCATCAGCTCGATGGCCATCAACAGCACGATGAGGTTCTTTCGGTTGAGAAAAATACCAGTGACCGACAAGGCAAACAAAATCGCGCCCAGGGTGAGGTAGTGGCCAAGGGACACGGTCATGATGCTTTCTCCTCGGGAGCGGCTTCTGGGGGGGCAGCGGGTTTGACCGGTGCCACTTTGACGATTTGCAAGCGATCTTTGGCGCGCACGCGAACTTGCTGGTCCACGTCTTGGCCTTTGACGTCTTTGCGCTCGCGCAAGGTGAGCGCAATGGCGGCGACGATGGCCACCAGCAACAGGACCGCCGCAATTTCAACGGGGAACAGGTATTGGGTGTAAAGCGCCACGCCCAAACTTTGGGTGTTGGAGGCGCTGGCCGCAACCAAGGCGCCCGGCGCGGGCACCGCCACCGCCTCGGTGGCCCTGAAGTTGCCCAGCAGCACCGCAGCGAGTTCCAACGCAATGATGGCGCCCAAGGTAGCCGCCAAAGGGAAATGGTTCCAGAAGCCTTTGCGCAACTCATCGATGTTGATGTCCAACATCATCACCACGAAAAGGAACAGCACCATGACCGCACCCACATAGACCAACACCAAGGTGATGGACAGGAATTCGGCCTTGAGCAACATCCAAATGCCCGAGGATTGGAAGAAGGCCAAGACCAAAAACAAGGCGGCATGCACCGGGTTGCTGGCCGTGATGACGCGGAAAGCGGCAAACAACAGCACCGCTGAAAACACGTAGAAAAGAATGGTGGTGATGTCCATGCGTAACCCTTAGCGGTATTTGGCGTCCGCCGCTTTGTTGGCGGCGATTTGTGGCTCGTAACGGTCGCCTACGGCCAGCAGCATCTCTTTGGTGAAATACAAGTCACCGCGCTTTTCACCGTGATACTCAAACACGTGGGTTTCAACGATGGAGTCCACCGGGCAGCTTTCTTCACAGAAGCCGCAAAAAATGCACTTGGTCAGGTCGATGTCATAGCGCGTGGTGCGACGAGAACCGTCGTCACGAACATCGGACTCGATGGTGATGGCCATTGCCGGGCAAACGGCCTCACACAATTTGCAGGCGATGCAACGCTCTTCACCGTTGTCGTAGCGGCGCAAGGCGTGCAAACCGCGAAAACGGGGGGACGCCGGCGTTTTTTCTTCTGGAAATTGAACCGTGATTTTGCGGGCGAACAGGTAACGCCCGGTCAGGGCCATGCCTTTGAACATTTCCAGCAACATGAAGCTGGAAAGAAAGTCTCGCCAAGAAAAGGGCAAGCGTTCAGCGGTTGAAGTGGTTGTGCTCATCGTGTGAGTCCCATCAATGCCAAATGTTGAAAGCGGTCTGCATCCACAGGCCGACCACGACCAGCCACACCAAGGTCACGGGAATGAAAATCTTCCAACCCAGACGCATGATTTGGTCGTAGCGATACCGCGGGAAAGTGGCGCGAACCCACAAAAAGAGGGTAACCACCACAAAGGTCTTCAGGCCCAGCCAAATCCAACCCGGGATGAAGTCGAGCGCGGCAATGGGCGACAGCCAGCCACCCAAGAACATGAGCACAGCCAACACCGACACCAAAATCATGTTGGCGTATTCAGCCAAGAAGAACATGGCAAAGGCCATGCCCGAATACTCGATCATGTGGCCGGCCACAATTTCCGATTCGCCTTCCACCACATCGAAGGGGTGGCGATTGGTTTCGGCCAAGCCCGAGATGAAGTAGACCAAGAAGATGGGCAACAAGGGCAGCCAGTTCCACGACAAGAAGTTCAAGCCCCAATCGGCGAATTGGCCCTTGGACTGGGTCATGACGATGTCGGTCATGTTGAGGCTGCCGCTCACCATGAGCACCACCACCAGGCAAAAACCCATGGCAATTTCGTAGCTCACCATTCGCGCCGATGCACGCATGGCACCCAAGAAAGCGTATTTGGAGTTCGAAGCCCAGCCGGCAATGATCACCCCATACACCTCCAATGACGTGATGGCCATGAGGAACAGCAAGCCCGCATTGATGTTGGCCAAGGCCACTTCAGGACCAAACGGCACCACGGCCCAAGCCGCCAGGGCCGGCATGATGGTCATGACCGGGCCCAGCAAAAACAAGGAAGTTTGCGCACGCACCGGCAGAATGATTTCCTTGGTGAGCAGCTTCAAAGCGTCGGCAATGGGTTGCAGCAAGCCGAAGGGGCCTGTGCGGTTGGGGCCCAAGCGAACTTGGGTGAAACCAATGGCTTTTCGCTCCCACAAGGTGAGGTAGGCCACGCAGCCCATCAGCGGCAAGAGCAAGGCCACGATCTTGGCCAGGTTCCAAATCACGGGCCACGCCATCGTGGACCACCAAGCCATGGGGAGCAATTGCAGGCCCGCGTTGTAGATCTCGTTGACCATGGTCACTGCCCTCCCGTGGCATCGGCAGTGCGTTGCAAGGCCGGTGCTCGACGCACCAAGGCGTCCAATTGATACATGCCCACCGTCACCGGCTTGGCATCCACCGGCATGACATCGATGGCCGCTTGCGTGACATTCGACAGGCGCTGAGCCCAAGCTTCCGGCAAAGCGGCTTGACGCACTTGCTCGACGGTTTCGAAATCAAAACCTTTCAGGCCCAACAACTGACCCAACACCCGCAACACCTTCCAAGCGGGTCGCGTTTCGCCCAAGGGACGAACCACACCGTGGAAAGACTGCGCACGACCTTCGGTGTTGATGAAGGTGCCAGCGGTCTCGGTGAAGGGTGAAATGGGCAACAAGACGTCGGCGACATCGAGGTTGGTTTTGAATGGCGACAGGCTGATGACCAGACCCGCTTGCGACAAACCTTCAGCGGGTGCTGCCGTATCCAGGCCGGGCTCGGTGTTGAGCAAGAAGACGGCCTTGAGCGCACCGGCTTGCAGCATTTGGTTGGCCGTTTGGCCTCGACCCGAGGGCTGCGCCCCCACCACTTGGGCGCCCACGGTGTTGGCGGCTTCGCCCAAATAACCGAAAGCAGCACCAGTGTGCTGACCAATCCATTGCGCCAGCGCCAGCAAGCTCGAAGCGCGAACATGGTGTGCCGCCGCATTGCCCAAGAACACCGCCTTGCGCTCGCCGGAACACAGGGACTGGGCAATGGCTTGCGCCGCATCGCTGGGTTGGGCTTGAACCGGAGCAGGCACGCCTTTGAGGGCGGCGACCGCACTGGCCACCCCCGCCAAGGCCTGGACCCAGTCGCCAGCCGAAGCCAGCAGTTGGTGTCGAACCGGCATGGCCCAATCGAAAGCTTGTTCATTGAGGGCGCTCACCTGCGCACCACGACGTGCGGCTTGGCGAATGCGCTGCGCCATGAGGGGCTGGTCTTTGCGCAGGTTGCCACCCACCACCAGCACACGGTCCAAATGAGACAAATCGGCCAGAGGCATGCCCAACCAACGCACCCCTTCACCGCTGGCCGGCTCGGCCGCACGCAAGCGCGCATCGATGTTGTCGGAGCCCAGCGCGCGAATCAATTGCGTCATCAGGTGCAACTCTTCCACCGTGCTGTGGGGGCTGGCCAGCGCGCCCACCGCTGCAGCGCCATGGGTGTGATGCACATCTTGCAAACCGCGAACGATGTAGTCCAAGGCTGCGGCCCAATCGGTGGCAATCCACTCCCCACCCTGTTTCACCAGGGGTTGGGTGAGTCGATCCTCGCCATTGAGGGCTTCATAAGAAAAACGGTCGCGGTCAGCAATCCAGCATTCATTGACCGCATCGTTTTCCAATGGCACCACCCGCATGACGCGGTGGTTTTTGACTTGCACCACCAAATTGGCGCCAGTGGCATCGTGGGGGCTCACCGACTTGCGGCGGCTCATCTCCCAGGTGCGGGCCTGGTAGCGGAATGGTTTGGACGTCAGTGCGCCCACCGGGCACAAATCAATCATGTTGCCCGACAGCTCGGAGTCGACCGTTTGACCCACAAAAGCTTCAATTTCGGAGTGCTCGCCGCGATGGGACATGCCCAATTCCATGACACCGGCGATTTCTTGGCCGAAACGAACACAGCGGGTGCAATGAATGCAACGGCTCATCTCTTCCATGCTGATGAGCGGTCCCACATCCTTGTGGAACACCACGCGCTTTTCTTCGTCGTAACGCGAGGCCGAGCCGCCATAGCCCACCGCCAAGTCTTGCAGCTGGCATTCGCCGCCCTGATCACAGATGGGGCAGTCCAGCGGGTGGTTGATGAGCAAAAACTCCATCACCGATTGCTGCGCCTTGGTGGCGCGTTCGGACTGGGTGCGCACCACCATGCCTTGGGTCACCGGGGTGGCACAAGCAGGCAAGGCCTTGGGTGCTTTTTCCACGTCAACCAAACACATGCGGCAGTTGGCTGCAATGGACAACTTCTTGTGATAGCAGAAGTGGGGAATGAACGTTCCCACCTGCTCGGCCGCATGCATGACCATGCTGCCTTCGGAGACTTCGACCTTTTGGCCGTCAATTTCGATTTCAACCATCTTGCGTCATCCGATCAAACGTAGGCCGGGACCATGCAGGTCTTGTGGGCGATGTGGTGCTCGAACTCATGGCGGAAGTGCTTGATCATGCCGCGCACCGGCATGGCGGCGGCATCGCCCAATGCACAAATGGTTCGGCCCATGATGTTCTCTGCCACGTTGTCGAGAATGGCCAAATCGCTTTCGCGGCCTTGGCCGTTTTCAATGCGGTCGACCATGCGCCACAGCCAACCCGTGCCTTCACGGCATGGGGTGCACTGGCCGCACGATTCGTGCATGTAAAAGTAGGACAAGCGTTGCAGGCTCTTGACCATGCATCGCGAGTCGTCCATGACGATGACTGCGCCCGAACCCAGCATGGAGCCAGCCTTGGCAATGCTGTCGTAGTCCATCGTGATGTCCATCATGATGTTGGCGGGCAACACCGGTGCGGATGAACCTCCGGGGATCACGGCCTTGAGTTGACGTCCGGCACGAACGCCCCCTGCGAGTTCCAACAATTTGGCAAAGGGCGTTCCCATGGGGATTTCGTAATTGCCGGGGCGTTCGACGTCGCCGCTGATCGAGAAAATTTTCGTGCCGCCGTTATTGGGCTTGCCGCAGGCCAGATAGGCCTCACCGCCATTCCGAATGATCCAAGGCACAGCGGCGAAGGTTTCGGTGTTGTTGATGGTGGTGGGCTTGCCATACAAGCCATAACTGGCAGGAAATGGCGGCTTGAATCGAGGTTGGCCTTTTTTACCTTCCAAGGATTCAAGCAAGGCGGTTTCTTCGCCGCAAATGTAGGCGCCAAAACCATGGGCGGCATGGAGTTGGAAGCTAAAGCCAGAGCCCAGGATGCGATCCCCCAGATACCCCGCTTGCCGGGCCTCTTCCAGGGCCGCTTCAAAACGTTCGTAGGCTTGGAAAATTTCGCCGTGAATGTAGTTGTAGCCCACCGAGATGCCCATAGCATAAGCAGCGATGGCCATGCCTTCGATCACCAAATGCGGGTTGTGCATCAAGATTTCACGGTCTTTGCACGTGCCTGGTTCGCCCTCGTCGGAGTTGCAAACCAGGTATTTTTGGCCCGGGAACTGTCGGGGCATGAAGCTCCACTTCAGGCCCGTGGGAAAGCCAGCGCCGCCACGCCCGCGCAGGCCAGAAGCCTTGACGGTGGCAATGACGTCGTCGGCAGTCATGCCAGCCCCGCCGTCTTGACCCAAGATTTTGCGCAAGGCCTGATAGCCGCCACGCGCCACGTAATCGTTCAGGCCCCAGTTTTTGCCGTCGATGCCGGCGTAAATTTGAGGCTCAATGTGCCGGCCGTGAAAGCAGGTGGATTGGCCATCGGCGCGAAAACCGGCCAGGACTTCATGCAAATTCAGAACGCTCATTGCGCACCTCCTTGCTGGCGCAACAGGCCCAACATGGCATCGAGGCGGTCGTTGGACATGAAACTGCACATGGTGCGGTCGTTCACCAAAGCCACCGGGGCATCGGCACAAGCCCCCATGCACTCACTGGGCTGAACGGTGAATTGACCATCCGGCGTGGTTTCACCCGGAGCCACACCCAATTGCTGGCAAACGTGTTCAAGCGCCGCCTGACCGCCACGCAGCTGGCAAGGCAAGTTGGTGCACACGTTGATCTTGAATCGGCCAACGGGTGATTGGTTGTACATGTTGTAGAAGGTGGTGACTTCATGCACCGCCATCACAGGCATACCCAGGTATTGGGCCAAGGCCAACTCGCTTTCGTGACTCACATGGCCCATCTCTTGCTGGATGATGGCCAAGCACGCCATGACGGCCGACTGGCGTTGATCGGCTGGATATTTGGCGACCTCGCGGTCGAAGCGAGCCACGGTAGCCGGTGCAAATTCGATGGCCTGCAACTGGGCAGGTGAGGTTGCGGCATTCATCGGTCGATTTCCCCAAACACAATGTCCATGGTGCCAATGATGGCGACAGCGTCGGCAATCATGTGACCACGGGTCAGTTCATCCATGCCCGCCAGATGTGCAAAGCCGGGCGCGCGAATCTTGAGGCGGTAGGGTTTGTTGGCCCCATCGCTCACCAAATAAATACCGAATTCACCTTTGGGGTGCTCAACGGCGGCATAGGCCTCGCCCTCTGGCACGTGGAAGCCTTCGGTGAACAGCTTGAAGTGGTGAATCAACTCTTCCATGCTGGACTTCATGTCCTCGCGTCGGGGAGGCGCCACCTTGTGGTTGTCGGTGATCACGGGCCCCGGGTTGCTGCGCAGCCAATTCACGCACTGCTGAATGATGCGGTTGGATTGGCGCATTTCTTCCACGCGAACCAAGTAGCGGTCGTAGCAGTCGCCGTTTTTGCCCACCGGGATGTCGAAATCCATTTGGTCGTAGACGTCGTAGGGCTGATGCTTGCGCAAGTCCCACACGATGCCCGAGCCCCTGAGCATGGGCCCACTGAATCCCAGGTTCATGGCGCGCTCAGGGCTGACCACACCGATGCCCACCGTGCGCTGCTTCCAGATGCGGTTATCGGTGAGCAGGGTTTCGTATTCGTCCACCATCTTGGGGAAGCGGCGAGTGAAATCCTCGATGAAATCAAGCAAGGAGCTCTGGCGGTTTTCGTTCAGTTGGGCAATGGCTTTGGCATTCTTGACCCGAGAAGCCTGATATTGCGGCATGGTGTCGGGTAGGTCGCGATACACACCGCCCGGACGGAAGTAGGCTGCGTGCATGCGCGCACCCGAAACCGCTTCATACATGTCGAACAAATCCTCGCGCTCACGGAAGCAATAAATGAGGATGTTCATCGCGCCACAGTCAAAGCCGTGGGCACCAAGCCACAGCAAGTGGTTCAGCAAACGGGTGATTTCCGAGAACATGACCCGGATGTATTGCGCACGCAAGGGCACATCAATGCCCATGAGTTTTTCAATGGCCAAGCAATAGGCATGCTCGTTGCACATCATGGATACGTAATCCAGACGATCCATGTAGGGCAGCGATTGAATGTAGGTTTTGCTCTCCGCCAGCTTTTCAGTGGCTCGGTGCAGCAGGCCAATGTGCGGGTCTGCACGCTGAACCACTTCGCCGTCGAGCTCGAGCACCAAGCGCAACACGCCGTGAGCGGCCGGGTGTTGAGGTCCAAAGTTCAGGGTGTAATTTTTAATGTCAGACATGGTTCACCCTTTCAGTTCAGACCACCGTAATGCTCTTCGCGAATGATGCGAGGCGTGATTTCGCGCGGCTCGATGGAGACCGGCTGATAGATCACGCGCTGCTGCTCTTCGTCGTAGCGCATCTCGACATGACCCGACACGGGGAAGTCTTTGCGGAAAGGGTGGCCAATGAAACCGTAATCGGTCAACAAGCGACGCAAGTCCTCGTGACCATCGAACACGATGCCATAGAGGTCGAAGGCCTCGCGTTCATACCAGTTGGCGGCAGACCAAACGCCGTTCATGGAAGGCACCACAGGCCAGTCGTCTTGATCGGCAAAGAAGCGAACGCGCAGGCGCCAGTTGTGCTTCAAGGACAAGAGGTGCAACACCACCGCAAAACGCGGGCCCTCGGCAAAGTCGCTGAGACCATCTTTGTAGGCGCTGTAATCCATGCCACACAAATCGATGAGCTGCTCGAATTGGAACGCAGTGTCTTGCTTGAGCAGTTGCGCCACCGACAAGGCGTCGCTGGCTTTCACGGTCAGGGTCAGTTCGTCACGATCCAGGTGGAGCGCGCGCACTTGCTCTCCCAATCGGGCACTCAAGGCGTCTTTTAAATCGTTCAAGGTTTGGGTCATGCCTACGTCCTCAGGGGATGAGCATCGAATAATGGGGGTCAGCGCGCGATGGTGTTTTCGCGGCGAATCTTGTTTTGCAATTGCAAAATGCCGTAGAGCAAGGCCTCAGCCGTTGGCGGGCAACCGGGCACATACACGTCCACCGGAACGATTCGATCGCAGCCACGCACCACGGAATAGCTGTAGTGATAGTAACCACCACCGTTGGCGCAAGAGCCCATGGACAACACCCAGCGAGGCTCAGACATTTGGTCGTAGACCTTGCGCAAGGCCGGCGCCATTTTGTTGCACAGGGTGCCCGCCACAATCATCAAATCGGATTGCCGGGGGCTGGGCCGAAAGAGCATGCCAAAGCGGTCGATGTCGTAGCGGGCAGCACCAGCGTGCATCATCTCCACCGCGCAACAAGCCAAACCGAAGGTCATGGGCCAAAGCGAACCGGTTTTGGCCCAATTCACCACCGAGTCGTAGGAGGTGGTGATGAAACCTTCTTTAAAAACGCCTTCCAAAGACATGCGTCACTCCCAATCCAAAGCGCCTTTTTTCCACTCGTAGGCAAAGCCCACGACCAGAATGGCCAAGAAAATCATCATGGCCCAAAAGCCAACTCCCCCAATTTGCTTGAGTGAGACAGCCCAGGGAAACAAAAAAGCGATTTCGAGATCGAAGAGGATGAAGAGGATGGCCACCAGGTAGTAGCGCACATCGAACTTCATGCGAGCGTCTTCAAACGCTTCAAATCCACATTCGTAGGGAGAATTTTTGGCGGCATCGGGGCGCCGCGGCCCGAGCAAGAACCCCAAGACTTGGGGGGCCACTCCAACGCCCAATCCCACCAAGATGAACAGCAGGACGGGGAGGTAATTTTCGAGGCTCATGGTCAACCTTTGATGATCAGTGTCAACTTTTTGCCCCAAGGGCTTGCAGGATACGCAAACCTCTTGTTGATGGTGCCGTCGGCGAGACTCGAACTCGCACAGCTTTCGCCACTACCCCCTCAAGATAGCGTGTCTACCAATTTCACCACGACGGCTGAGCAAAAAGGAGCGCCCAATGGATTGATCGAGCGCTCGACAGACTCAAAGTTTAACCCGAAACCACCTCACTTCGAGGGGATTTGGTTGACCGGCGATAGATCAGTCGCGGGTGATGTAGCAGGGGCTGCCGGTGCTGGGGTGGGTGCATTCGTCGCACCAGCTGGTGCAGGCGCGCTGGCCTTCTCCAACACACTGTTGGTGGTGACCGGGCGAACATTTCCAAAGAATGCCAAGCCCAAGGTGCAAACGAAAAACAGGGTGGCCAACACTGCGGTTGAACGCGACAAAAAGTTGGCGCCGCCTGAGGCGCCAAACAAACTGCCGGAGCTGCCACTTCCGAAAGCTGCGCCCATGTCGGCGCCCTTTCCATGCTGCATGAGAATCAAGCCAATCATGGCCAAGGCGCTGAGCACCTGGACCACCATGAGGATTTTTTGAAGCCAAATCATGAATGGTTTCCTTGCTTGAGGCTCAGGCCAACTGAGCCGTTCGAATCATGGACAAAAAGTCATCTGCCTTGAGCGATGCCCCCCCCACCAAACCGCCATCGATGTCAGGTTGCGCCATCAAATCAGCGGCATTCGCAGGGTTCATACTGCCCCCATACAAAAGCGAGATGCGGTCGGCATACTCGGACGCTGCCGCCAGCTGAGCACGCAAGACCGCATGCACCGCCTGCGCCTGTTCAGGCGTAGCGGTTTTGCCAGTGCCAATGGCCCATACGGGTTCATAGGCCACCACCACCTCGCTGATGCAATGCCCATTGAGGTGAATCAGAGCGGCCATCTGTCGCTTCACAACGGACTCGGTCTCCCCAGCCTCGCGCTCAGCCAAAGTCTCGCCCACACAAACAATGGGGGTGAGTCCAGATTGCAAGGCTTTTTGGGCTTTTAAAGCGACGATCTCGTCGGATTCCGCGTGGTATTGGCGGCGCTCAGAATGCCCCACCAACACATAACGGACGCCAAACTCCTTGAGCATCAAGGCCGAGACTTCACCGGTGTAAGCGCCTTTGTCGTGTGCCGAGACATCTTGAGCACCCCAGGCGATAGCGCCGCCGGCCAATTCGGCCTGGGCCTGCGCCAAGTAGGGGAACGGCGTGCAAACCGCCACCGTGACCCCTGAGCCTTGAACACCCGCATTCAAAGCGCGCATCAAGTCCTGATTGGCCTGCAGGTGGCCATTCATTTTCCAGTTGCCCACCATCATGGGGGGTCGTTTCGTGCTCATGGTCCGGGCTCAGGCTTGGGGAGGCTCAGCAGGTGCGTCCGCGGCAGGCGCAGCGGCTACTTCCGGCGCAGAGGCCGACTGAGCTGCAGCCTCTGCAGCAGGGGCTTCGGGTCGGTCCAGCAAGGCCTTCATCGACAATTTGATGCGCCCTTTTTCATCGGTCTCGAGCACCTTCACGCGCACCACTTGGCCTTCGGCCAACACGTCGGTGACCTTGGCAATGCGCTCATGGCTGATTTGGCTGATGTGCAACAAGCCATCCTTGCCCGGCAAGAGGTTCACGAGTGCGCCGAAGTCCAGAATCTTGGTGATAGGGCCTTCGTAAATCTTGCCAACTTCCACTTCCGCCGTGATTTCCTCGATGCGACGTTTGGCCTCATCGGCTTTGGTGCTGTCGGTGGCTGCAATGGTGATGGTGCCGTCTTCGCCAATGTCAATCTGCGTGCCGGTTTCTTCGGTCAGCGCACGAATGGTGGCGCCGCCTTTACCAATGACGTCACGGATTTTTTCAGGGTTGATCTTGAGCGTGTAGAGCTTGGGCGCAAAGGCGCTGACTTCGGTATTGGCCTCGCCCATGGCGTCTTGCATCTTGCCCAGAATGTGCATGCGGGCCTCTTTGGCTTGAGCCAAAGCAACTTGCATGATTTCTTGCGTGATGCCTTGGATTTTGATGTCCATTTGCAACGCGGTGATGCCGTTGGTGGTGCCAGCCACTTTAAAGTCCATGTCGCCGAGGTGGTCCTCGTCGCCCAAGATGTCGGTGAGCACGGCAAAACGGTTGCCTTCTTTGATCAGGCCCATGGCAATACCAGCCACGTGCGCTTTCATGGGCACGCCAGCATCCATGAGTGACAAGCAACCGCCACACACCGAAGCCATGGAAGATGAGCCGTTGGACTCGGTGATTTCAGAAACCACGCGCACGGTGTAGGGGAACTCTTCTTTGCTGGGCAAGCAAGCCACCAAAGCTCGCTTGGCCAAACGACCATGACCCACTTCACGGCGCTTGGTTGAGCCCATGCGGCCCACTTCGCCCGTTGCAAACGGAGGCATGTTGTAGTGGAACAAGAAACGGTCTTCGAACTCGCCAGCCAAGGCATCGATGCGCTGTGCATCGCGTTCGGTGCCCAGGGTGGTTACCACCAAGGCCTGCGTTTCGCCACGGGTGAACAGGGCCGAGCCATGGGTGCGGGGCAACACGCCCGTGCGAATTTCAATGGGGCGAACCGTGCGGGTGTCGCGACCATCGATGCGGGGCTCGCCTGCCAAAATTTGGCCACGCACCAGTCGGGCTTCAATCTCGAACAGCAGTCCGTCGACCTTGACGGCGTCGAATTCCACGCCTTGCTCGGTCAGACCCGCTTTGACCGCTTCATAAGCGACACGACAAGCTTGGGTGCGGGCTTGCTTGTTACGCAACTGATAGGCCTCACGCAAGGGGGCTTCAGCCAAAGCATTGACCTTGCCTTCAAAGTCGATGTCACGTGCAGGTGCTTGCCATTCCCAAGCGGGTTTGCCTGCGTCGCGAATCAATTCGTGAATGGCATCGATGGCCACTTTGCCTTGCTGGTGACCAAACACCACGGCGCCCAGCATGAGGTCTTCGGGTAATTCCTGGGCTTCAGACTCGACCATCAACACGGCCGACTCGGTGCCTGCAACCACCAAATCCATTTGGCTGTCTTTGCGCTGGGTTTGACCCGGGTTGAGCACGTATTCGCCATTGATGTAGCCCACACGTGCGGCGCCAATGGGGCCATGGAACGGGATGCCCGAAACGCCCAAAGCGGCAGAGACAGCAATCATGGCGGCAATGTCAGCGTCGACTTCGGGATTGAGTGACACGGTGTGAATCACCACATGCACTTCGTTGTAAAAACCTTCGGGAAACAATGGGCGAATGGGACGGTCAATCAGACGGCTGGTGAGGGTTTCCAGTTCGCTGGGCTTGGCTTCACGCTTGAAAAAGCTGCCAGGAATCTTGCCAGCGGCATAGGTTTTTTCGATGTAATCGACGGTCAGCGGGAAGAAATCCTGACCGGGCTTGGCCGACTTGGAAGCCACAACGGTGGCCAACACCACGGTGTCGTCCATGTTGACCAGCACGGCGCCGGTGGCTTGGCGAGCAATTTCGCCGGTTTCCATGGTGACCGTGTGCTGGCCCCATTGAAAGGTTTTGGTGACTTTGTTAAACAGGCTCATGTGAGCTCCCTTGAAAAAGTAAAAGCACGCTCACGGCGTGCTGACAAGGGCGATGACGTCACAGAACACGATGCCATTCCAGCAAGTCAGAACCTGACTTGTTGGAATGACACAGCTTCGCTCCATGGAAATCTTCACCCGAAGAGTGCGGCGCGGCCAAGCGGGACAGGCAAGCCAACCCGCGGACCAGCGCCGCTGACGATCACTTGCGCAGGCCGAGCTTGGCGATGAGCGCGGTGTAGCGATCAGCGTCTTTGGCCTTGAGGTAATCGAGCAGTTTGCGACGACGGCTCACCATGCGCAGCAAACCACGGCGGCCGTGGTGATCTTTGGCGTGGGTTTTGAAGTGAGGGGTCAGCTCGTTGATGCGAGCGGTGAGCAAGGCCACTTGAACTTCAGGGCTGCCCGTATCGTTTGCGCCACGAGCGTTGTCGCGGATCACATCGGCTTTGGCGATGGTCATTGGTTTTTCCTTTGATGTTTGACTTGCGATGCCAGCTGGAAATGCCAGGCAACGTGCGGCCACCCCAAATGGGAGTGGTCGGCGATTATATGCCGAGCCAATGTTGCAGTCGATCCACCCCTTGACGAAGCCGATTCAGGTCCTGGGTGGCAAAACACCAGCGCAGCCAGCCACCGGCCATGTCACCAAACGCCTCACCGGGCGCCAGCCCCAACCCCGCCTCTTGGACGAGGCGCTTGGCCAGGTTCACGGTGTCGGCGTGACCTGGCACCTGAAAAAACGCATACAGGCCCGCCGATGGGGTCGCCACGTTCAGTCCAGGAAGGGCATTCAGGGCCGGCACCAGCACATCGCGACACGCCTTCAAATGCTGACGAGCCGCTGGCACCAACTCTCGGCGATGCGCCAGGGCTGCCAAGCCTGCACGCTGAACAAAAACACTCAAACAAGAGGTGTTGTATTCAATGAGTTTGCCCACCGTTGGGGTGAGGGATTCCGGCATGACCAGCCAACCCAGCCGCCACCCCGTCATCCAAAACGATTTGGAAAAACTGCCCACCACCACCAAACGGTCATCGGGTTGGGCCACGTCTAGAAAGCTGGGCGCGCAACCGTTGGGGCTGTCTTCAAAATACAAATGGCTGTAGACCTCATCGGACAGGATCCAAATGCCATGCTGGCGGCAATGACTCAGCAGTGCCATTTGGTCTTCGCGACTGAGGGTCCAGCCGGTGGGGTTGTTGGGCGCATTCAAGATCAGCAAGCGGGTGTCCGTCCCCAAATCCTCAATCAAGGCCTGCACATCAAGGGTCCAAGCGCCTGCTCGCACCTTCAATGCATGCAGGTGCAACTGCGCACTGAGAATTTGGGCCTGCGAGGGCAAGTTGGGCCAAACGGGGGCCACGACCACCACGCGATCGCCGGGGTCGACCAAGGCCTGAACCGCCACCATCAAGGCATTCACACCACCAGAGGTCATGGCCAGACGGCTGGGGGCAATGGGGTGGTGCTGTTCAGACAGCATCTCGGACAACGCGTCCCGCAACTCGGGCAAGCCCAAGTTGTGGCTATAAAACGTCTCGCCCCGCTCGATGGAGGCCACCGCGGCTTGGCGCACCACGTCGGGGGTAACCACATCGCCCTCACCAAACCAAAAGGCCAGCACATCCTCACGACCAATGCCCGCATTCGCCACGTCACGAATTTTTGAGGCCTCCAAATTCATCACTGAGGGTCGCATCGCTTCACTCCTTGGCCGCCAAAGGCCATCTGGGTTTCACATCGAAGGTGCCCGGTTCAACGGGTGTTTGGACGCCAGCCTGACAACGCAATGCTGCGGCCATGGCAATCATGGCCCCGTTGTCGGTGCACCAGGCCAACTCTGGAAAGTGCAAGCGGCAAGCCCGAGCTTGGCAAGCCTGCCGCAGATGCTCACGCAGGGTGGCATTGGCGCCCACCCCTCCGGCCACCACCAAACACTGAAAGCCGGTGAGCGACAAGGCCTTCATGGACTTTTTGACCAACACCTCCACGATGGCGGCCTCGGTGCTGGCCGCGACATTCGCATACTGACCAGGTGCTTCATCGCCAAGGCGGCGCAACTGGGTCATCACGGCCGTCTTGAGTCCGGCAAAAGAAAAATTCAAGTCACCACTGTGGAGCAACGGCCTGGGAAAAACGAAGGCCTTGGGGTCACCAGATCTGGCCATTTGCGACAGCGCCGCACCGCCCGGATACGGCAAGCCCATCAATTTGGCCGATTTATCAAACGCCTCGCCAGCGGCGTCGTCGATGGACTCACCCAGCAATTCGTAATGCCCCACGCGGTGCACGGCCATGAGTTGCGTGTGCCCGCCCGAGACCAACAAGGCCACAAAAGGAAATTCGGGGGGATCAGCGCTCAAAAAAGGCGACAGCAAATGCCCTTCCAGGTGATGTATGCCCAGCACAGGCTTGCCCAATGACCACGCCAAACCTTGCGCCAAGGCCGAGCCCACCAACAACGCCCCCGCCAGCCCAGGGCCACGGGTGTAGGCCACGGCGTCCACCGAGGCCCAATCCAGCCCGGCATCTTGCATGACAGCGCGGGCCAAGCTGACCCCATGCCGAATGTGATCTCGGCTCGCCAATTCGGGCACCACGCCACCATAGGCCTGGTGCATGGCGATTTGGGAGTGCAAAGCATGCGCCACCAGTCGTGGCAACGCCGACGAGGCCGGGTCGAACTCGACCAGAGCCACGCCGGTTTCATCGCATGAACTTTCAAACCCCAAGATTCGCATGGCCGCAGTGTAGGTCAGTCGGTCATTTGCTCATGACTGCCGGTCATCAGTCATCCCGCACAATCCCGCCATGACCTTGAGTCCCTTCATTCGCGAATTGGGCAGAGGCGCTCGGGGCAGTCGATCCCTCAGCCGTGAGCAAGCCTTTGAATGCTTCAGTGCCATTTTGGATGGCCAGGCCTCTGACCTGGAGGTGGGCGCCTTTTGCATAGCGATGCGAATCAAAGGTGAAACCCCCGAAGAGCTGGATGGGCTATTGGCCGCCACGCAATTGCGGTGCACCCCAGTGGCCACGCCCAACAACCGCATCACCGTGAGCCTGCCCAGTTACAACGGGGCTCGAAAGCTTCGTTTGCTCACGCCCCTGCTGGCGTGGGCACTCACCCAGCAGGGGCTCTCGGTGTTGATCCATGGTCATGCCACTGCCGATGACCGCCTCACCACCGAGGCGCTGTTCCAGGTGTTGGGCTGGCCCATTCACCGCGAACGACAAGCCCTGGCTGAGCACCAACTGGCCTATTACCCCCTGCCCACTTTGTGTCCCAGTTTGTCGCGCCTGATGGACGTTCGGCGGGTCCTGGGCTTGCGCAATTCTGGACACACCGTGGCCAAAGGGCTGTGCCTGGGCTCTGGGCCACAACTGCGGGTGATCGCTCATACGCATGGCGAGTTCGGCACCTTGTGGTCGCAATGGGTGGAAAGCCAGGGTCTGACCGCCCTGTTGCTGCGCGGCACCGAGGGTGAGCCCGTGGCGGATCCCCGCCGCATACCCAGCCTGCACCCTTGGCTCCATGGCGTGGCGCAAATCGCCGCGCCCGCTCCCCCTGCCCGCGCTTCCGAATTTGCAGATCCTGAATGGTTGGGCACCGACCTCGACTTGGTCGCCAACTGGACGCAAGACATCGTGCGCGGCAAACGTCCCTTGCCCCCATCCGTGGCCCATCAAGCCCTGGTGCTGAGTCAGTTGGCGCAAGCGGCGCACGCGGCCATGGCCAGCCCCCCGGAGTCACGCCCATGAGTAGCCAAGCACCCACTGTTTGGTTGGTGGGCGCCGGCCCAGGCGACCCGGAACTCCTGACCCGCAAAGCGCACCGGGTGTTGACGCAAGCCACCTTGGTGCTCGTCGATGACCTGGTGAGCCCCGGTGTGCTGGCCCTGTTGCCGGACTCGTGTCGGGTCATTCGTGTGGGCAAGCGCGGGGGGAAACCATCCACCGCGCAGGCTTTCATCCAGAAACTCATGGTGCAGTCAGCCCTGGCTGGTGAACGAGTCGTTCGCCTCAAGGGAGGCGACCCGTTTCTATTTGGCCGTGGTGCCGAGGAATGGCTGCACCTGCACAGCCATGGCATTGCGGTGGAAGTCATCAATGGGCTCAGCGCCGGGCAGGCGCTCACCGGAGCGCTGCAACTGAGTCTCACGCACCGAGACCATGCTCACGGCGTCATCTGGATCACAGGGCATGGCCAAGCCCACGCCCCGGGTATAGATTGGGGACAAGTGGGTCAAACGGCCATGGACGCCAAGCTCACCCTGGTGATTTACATGGGGATGATGCAAGGCGTCCACATCGCCCAGGCTTTGCGCCAAACCATGCCCGCCTCCACCCCAGTGTTGTTTGTGGAATGGGTCAGCCACCCCCACCAACGGCACGTGTTGAGTGATCTAAGCCACTGGGAAACCAGCGTTCAAACCCATCAGTTGGCCAGTCCTTGCATGATTGTGGTGGGCCATGTGGTGTCGGGTTGGGCGGCCCTTCAGCAAGCTGGCGAACCCGCCAACGCGCTCATGCGAAAATTCAACGCTTCAGATTGAACCCATCGCTTGAGACCCCATGGACGCAGAACAGATCAACCTCATTGGCACCAACCTCGAAGACTTGCGCGATCGCGTGCAAGACTTACGGAGGTATCTTTGACTACGATGCCAAAGCCGACCGCTTGCGCACCGTCAATGCCGCACTAGAAGACCCCGCCGTTTGGAACGACCCCAAAAAGGCCCAGGATCTGGGCAAGGAAAAGCGCAGCTTGGATGACATCGTGGGCGTCATCGACCGACTCACCTCAGAGATCGCCGACAACCTGGAGTTGTTCGACATGAGCCGGGACGACGCCGACACCAGCGGCCTCCAAACCCTAGCCGATGACACCCAACGCATCACCGAATCGGTCGAGACCCTGGAATTTCGGCGCATGTTCAATCAACCCGCCGACCCCAGCAATGCCTTCTTGGACATTCAAGCGGGCGCAGGCGGCACCGAGGCCTGCGATTGGGCTTCCATGTTGCTGCGCCAGTATTTGAAATATGCCGAACGCAAGGGTTTCAAAACCACCGTTGAAGATGAATCGGCGGGCGACGTGGCAGGCATCAAAGGGGCCACCATCAAAATTGAAGGCGAATACGCTTATGGCTTGCTGCGCACCGAAACCGGCGTGCATCGTCTCGTTCGCAAATCGCCCTTCGACTCCTCGGGGGGGCGTCACACCAGTTTTGCCAGTGTGTTTGTTTACCCGGAAATTGATGACTCCATTGAAATTGACATCAACCCGGCTGATGTTCGCGTCGACACCTACCGCGCCAGCGGTGCAGGCGGACAGCACATCAACAAAACCGATTCCGCAGTTCGACTGACGCACGTGCCCACGGGTATCGTGGTGCAATGCCAAGACTCACGCAGCCAGCATTCCAACCGCGACGTGGCCTGGCGACGACTGCGTTCTCGCTTGTATGACCATGAAATGCGCAAACGCATGGAGGCCCAACAAAAGCTCGAAGACACCAAAACCGATGTGGGTTGGGGTCATCAAATTCGAAGCTACGTGCTGGACCAAAGCCGAATCAAGGACCTTCGAACCAACGTTGAAATCTCCAACACGCAAAAGGTGCTGGATGGTGACCTCGACGGGTTCATCGAAGCTTCGCTCAAACAAGGGGTTTAACCCCGTCCGTTCACCTCAGGAGACCCGCCATGACGCGAGAGGGCAATCCAACGCTCGTGCGACGACTCGATTACGCACCCCCACCCTTTTTCATCGATGAGGTGAACCTCACCTTTGACCTGGATGAAACCAAAACCCGTGTCCTGAATGTGATGCGCGTTCGCCGCAACCCCGAGGTTGAGGCCCAGCCGTTGCGTCTGGACGGCGAGGAGTTGAACCTCGCTCGGGTGTTGGTGAATGGGCAAGGCACCAGCTTTCGCATGGAGGCCGACCAACTGGTGTTGGAAAACCTGCCGGAAGGTCTGGATCCCTTTGACCTTGAAATTTTCACCACCTGCAACCCCAGCAAAAACACGCAACTGAGTGGCCTTTACGTCAGCCAGGGGTCTTTTTTCACGCAATGTGAAGCCCAGGGCTTTCGTCGCATCACCTATTTTCAAGATCGACCGGACGTGATGGCCACCTTCACCGTCACGCTCAAAGCCGATCGACAAAAATTCCCTGTTTTGCTGAGCAATGGCAACCTGCAATCGCAAGGTCTGATGGACGATGGCCGTCACATTGCGACTTGGCATGACCCGTTTAAAAAGCCGTGTTACCTGTTTGCCTTGGTGGCCGGCGTGTTGGTGTGTCGCGAGCAAACGATTCTGGACCGCGCCGGCAAGCCCCATGTGCTCCAGATTTACGTGCGGCCGGGCGACCTCGACAAAACCGAGCACGCCATGCAGTCGCTGATCGCAAGCATCGCCTGGGACGAGACCCGGTTTGGGCTCCCACTCGATCTGGATCGCTTCATGATTGTGGCGACCTCCGACTTCAACATGGGGGCCATGGAAAACAAGGGCTTGAACATTTTCAATACGAAATTTGTGCTCGCCAGCCCCGCCACAGCGTCGGACACCGACTACAGCCACATTGAAAGCGTGGTGGCGCACGAATACTTCCACAACTGGACGGGCAACCGCGTCACCTGCCAAGACTGGTTTCAGTTGTCACTCAAAGAAGGCCTTACGGTATTCCGCGATCAGGAATTCAGCCAAGACATGGCCGGCACGCCTTCGGCCCGCGCGGTCAAGCGCATTGAAGATGTGCGCTTGTTGCGCTCCATTCAATTCCCCGAAGACGCCGGCCCCATGGCCCACCCGGTGAGGCCTGACAGCTACGTGGAAATCAACAACTTCTACACGGTCACCATTTACGAAAAAGGGGCAGAAGTCGTTCGCATGATGCAGACCTTGGTGGGGCGAGAGGGTTTTGCACGTGGCATGACCCATTATTTCGAGCGCCACGACGGTCAAGCGGTGACCTGCGATGCCTTTGCGCAGGCCATTGCCGACGCCAACCCCGATTCACCGCTGGCGATGCATCTCGATGGGTTCAAACGCTGGTATAGCCAAGCGGGGACGCCAGTCTTGAAAGTGAGCCCTCATTACGATGCGGCCAGCCAGCGCTACGAGTTGCGGGTGAGCCAACACATGGCACCCTCCACCAAAACATGGAACCATGCACCCTTTGTGATCCCTGTGCTGGTGGGCCTGGTGGATCAACAAGGCCAAACCCTTCGTTCCACCGAACTGCACGTGCTCACCGAGCAAGCAGCCACCTGGGTATTTGAAGGCGTAACTTCCGAGCCCATTCCGTCGGTACTGCGACAGTTCAGCGCCCCCGTGGTGTTGGAGTTGGCCCTCAACCAGGACCAATGGCTCACCCTGCTGGCCAACGACCCAGACCCATTCAACCGCTGGGAGGCAGCCCAACGACTGCTCATGAACTCGGCCGTTCATGCCCTTGCGGACCACCGCGATCAGGCAGCGGTGATTGACCCCGAGCTCATGAGCGGCCTTCGACAGGTGTTGCGTCACCCCGAGCTCGATCCTGCTTACAAGGAATTGGTGCTGACTCTGCCCTCTGAAACCTTGATCGCCGAACAGCTTGAAGTGGTGGACCCCCAACGTGTGCACGCCGTGCGTGAAACCATGCGGCTGGAAATGGCGAATGCCTTGCAGGCAGACTGGGCCTGGGCTTGGGAACAGCACGAAGTGACCGGTGCCTATCGCCCCACCCCGCTCGACAGCGGCAAACGCGCATTGAGAAGCCTCGCCTTGGCGCACCTTTGCTTGGCCACCGACCCGAACGTTCGTTCGACTTGGGAGCAAACGGCTTGGCATGGTTTTCAGCATGCCGCTGACATGACCACACGCTTGTCAGCCCTGACGGCCCTGATGCTGGCAGAGTCTCAATACTTGCCCGAAGCCTTGAAGCAATTCCATGCGCGCTTTGCACAAGATGACCTGGTGGTGGACAAATGGTTCGCCCTGCAAGCCGCCATGGCGGTGAAGCCAGAACAAGCCCTGAACCGCGTTCGCCAGTTGATGCGTCACCCCGACTTTCAGTTACGAAACCCCAACCGCGCGCGCAGCGTGATCTTCAGTTTTTGCCAAGGCAACCCCTCCGGGTTCCATCGAGCCGATGCAGCAGGCTATGTGTTTTGGAGCGAACAAGTGTTAGCGCTGGACGCCATCAACCCACAGGTTGCGGCGCGTCTGGCCCGTGCGATGGACCGCTGGCGCAAGTTGGCAGAGCCTTATCGACAAGCGGCCCAAGAGGCCTTGCAACGCGTCGCATCCAACGCGAATTTGAGCAACGATGTGCGTGAAATCATCACGCAATCTCTTTCCTCTTGAATCAAGGGCAATCCCATGAGCATTTCCTTATCTCGGTTTCTGGTGGAACAGCAGCGTGCCAAAGGCCACATTCCCGCTGAACTGCGGCTGTTGTTGGAAGTGGTGGCCAGGGCTTGCAAAAGCATCAGCCACGCGGTGAACAAAGGGGCCCTGGGCGGGGTGCTGGGATCGGCCGACAGTGAAAACGTGCAAGGTGAAGTTCAAAAGAAACTGGACATCATCGCCAACGAGGTGTTGATTGAAGCCAACGAATGGGGAGGCCACCTGGCAGCCATGGCTTCTGAAGAAATGGACACCATTCACGTGGTGCCCAATCGCTACCCACAAGGCGAGTATTTGTTGTTGTTCGATCCCCTGGATGGCTCCAGCAACATCGACGTCAACGTAAGCATTGGCACCATCTTCAGTGTGCTCAAAAAACAAGACGGTGAAGTGGGCGTCAGCGAAGCCAGCTTTTTGCAACCAGGCCGCCAACAAGTTGCGGCGGGTTATTGCGTTTATGGCCCTCAAACCACCCTGGTTTTAACCGTGGGCGATGGTGTCTTCATGTTCACCCTGGACCGCGAACAAGGCAGCTTTGTGCTCACCCAGTCTGACGTTCGCATTCCCGAAGACACCAAAGAATTTGCCATCAACATGTCCAACATGCGCCACTGGGATGACCCTGTTCGTCGCTACATCGATGAGTGTTTGCAAGGCAAAGAAGGGCCCCGCGGCAAGGACTTCAACATGCGCTGGATTGCTTCCATGGTGGCCGATGTGCACCGCATCCTTACCCGTGGCGGTGTCTTCATGTATCCCTGGGATCGCCGCGAACCCAACAAGCCAGGCAAGCTTCGCCTCATGTATGAAGCCAACCCCATGGGCTGGCTCGTGGAGCAAGCGGGCGGAGCCGCCATCAACGGCAAACAACGCATTTTGGACATTGAACCCGAACACCTGCACGAACGTGTGAGCGTGATGCTGGGTTCGAAAAACGAAGTGGAGCGACTACAGGCCTATCACCTCGAGCCCTGAGTAGGGCTGGATATAATTCTTCACCACGCCGGAATAGCTCAGTTGGTAGAGCAGCTCATTCGTAATGAGAAGGTCGGGGGTTCGATTCCTCTTTCCGGCACCAAGCACCAAAAAATTAGCAGCCCAAGGGCTGCTTTTTCATGCAGTGTTGATTGTGATTGCCCATCTACTGTGCGACATCAGAGGTAGCCCGTTGATATCGCCCAACCGGGTGGCCTAAAACTTAGACCGACCGGGTTTGCCGCACTGCCCATCAAAAAAGAATTCTTCCTGGCCCGTGCCTAACTGGTTTTTGACCTTGCCGGTGATTTTCCCGCTCATTCGATCAATGGTGAAGTTGCCTTGGGTTTGGCGTGGTTTGGCACCAGCCGATGTCCCCCGTCCCTCACACACAATGCGTTCAGCGGTCACCTGGCACCGGCAGTCCTCGGTTTTCACGCCTGGGTCTGTGCAAGCAGGCAACAAATAACTGGTGAACTTCAGCACGCGTTGCTCGCCAGCATCAAAGGTAATTTCCAAGAAGGCCTTTTTTTCTGTGATGGTTTGCGACGAGCGGTTGGCAATTTCCACATGCGCTTGGCACTGAACCATCACAGCCCCAGCGATTGCACCCGATGCGGATAACCACAGGGCAATCGCAAATGCCAGAGCCTTCATTTAGAAAGCAACTGATTTGCCATTGACAAGGGATCCTTCTCGGCTGGGGCGGCAGGCTTGGCCGGCTGAGCCGATTGGGCAGGCTGAGCCGCCTGATTGCCCTCAGACTTTGTGCGCAAGGCATCGGCAGATTTGTCACGAATTTCGGTGATGGCTTCTTTGCCACTCATCCCGCCGTCATAAACACTTTTGATCTGGGTCCAGCCAATGACCACAACAAATGCAACGACTGCGATACCAATCAAACGAAACATCTTGATTCCTCCAGTTTATGAATCATATTTGCAAGATAGGAAAACCGCCTTCAGGGCTTCCAGATCTGCTTTGTCTTTGTTGGGGTCCAGACGAACACTGGCCATGGCTTGCGGTGATTGGGTCATGACGGCTGTCACAAAATCATCAAACATTTTGAAAACCATTTGAATCATGTAACGCAAATCGAAGGCCTTGAGGTTGGCATCCATGCTGATTCGGTCAATCACGATGTCAGATAACTGTGTGAGTTTACGCCGGAAGACCTGCTTGCCGGTGATTGCAGAGGTCACGGTCACAAACGCCGACATGCCCCGCGCAATGCGCACGTTGGCCTGATTTTCACCCGCCACCTTGCGAATCATTTTGGACATTTCGATGTGAATCTCGTAGTCCACCACGTCTTTTCCGCCCATCTTGCTGGCCAATTCCAGCACCTTGGTGTCGTCCTTGAAACGACTCGCCAAACTGGCGCCCAGCAATTGATTGGTTCGAAACGGAATGACCGACATGCCGGCCTGATCTGCCATGGAACTCGACAAGGCATTGCCCACCAAATCCTCATGAAATTGATCGCGAATCCCAACGAAGTCGAGCGCCTTCAAAAAGTCGTCACTGAAAGCGACGCTCGTGACTTTGATGCCCTTGGGGAATTTCAATTCCTTGAAAGACTTGCTCGCAATTTTTTGCTTGAACACACCCAATAAAGAGTTGGGGTTGGCCATCAAATTCTTGGCAAATTCATTGATGGTTTGCTGCGGTTCGGTGTTCGTTGCTCGGAAGTTGTATTGAACGCGGAAAGGGTAGCTATACAAGATGCTCAGCTTGGCCCCATCTTGGCTACCGGCTGCGTTGGTTTGCAGATAAAGCACCTGCGTCTGACAAAAGATGAAGCTTTCAACATCGTTCATCTGCTTGTCGCTCACCGACTGCGTCGCAATCAATTGCTCGTAGTCGAAAGCCACGCAAAAAATCAGCAAGCCATCATCGGAGTTGTAGGTGTCGGCAAGGTCCATGACCTTGCCTTTACCCCCCTGGTAGCTGGATTCCAATCCGGCCACCAAGGCCTTCACCATCACTGAGGGCCCCCCAACGCTGGCAAGCGCTTTTTGGACGTAGGGAAATAAATCTCCCAATCGGGCGTTGGGTGATGAATAACCCAAACCTCCCCAAATCAGCTCCAACGCTGCACCACGGGGTGCTGCAAACAGGGACTGTGGAGCCAGGGAGAAAACGGCCATGGCAGGCATCGCCATGGCTGCTTGACTGAGTAGGCGTCGCCGATCAGGATTGGTCTTCATAGCTCGCTGTTGGGATCAATTTTTGCCGTGGACTCGGGCACGCCAGCTTGCTTGGAGTATTCGGCCATTCGAAGGGTCGCTTTGCACGAATCCGCAAAGTAACGGTTGACTGCACCGCCCAGCTCCATGGTTTCGTTGAAATTGCCAGAGAACATCAGCAACGCAATTTGGCCCGTGATGGCGTAGGTCTCAGCAATGTTTTTGGCGCGCAGGTCGTTGGCCTTTTTCAGCTTCGCCTTGGCATCGTCGGAAATGGCTGGAGACGCCCCCAACAATTTATTGGACTCCTCCAAATAAGCCTCTTGCGTGGTCACATAAACCTCCAGCAAGTTGGCTTTGCCACCGGCTTCGGCTTTCATTCGCTCACCACGTGCACGAATTTCAGCCACCTTAGGTCCTGCGCCCAAGGCTTCCAAGGTCATTTCATTGATTCGGTCACCGTCTTGCATCAAGGCAACGATGCGATCCCGCATGTTGGCCGATGCTTTAACAGATCCTTGTTGCTTTTGAAGGGTTGCCTGCATGTCCTTGCTCATCTTGAGCAAGTCTTCATATTGGCGCTTTTGCTTCCAATTGGGGATTGATTGCAGGGCATAAACAATGGTCTGATCGGCCAACTTGACGGGATACTTCGAACTGGCCTGCGCAATGTAATTGTCAAAAGCGTTGAGGTCTTGATTCAGGTAATCGCCATAAAGATGGAATCGTGCAAGTAAGGCGATGCTCAAGCCTGACTCAGCAATGAAGTTCTCTCGCAACATCACAGCCGCTTTGGACTTGTCGAGCGCCAAATCTGGGAACTGCAAAATGGTCAAGGCCAGCAACGTCTTGGCTTCTGTCAGTTCAGAAGGCCCGTTCTCCGGCTTGTAACCATCACCCTTTTGAGCCAAAGCCACGATGAAACCCAAATTTTGAACATTGGGATCATCCACAAAAGTGCGCGCCAGGCTAGCCACTTTTTTGTCATGCAGGTCTGACACCAGGTATCGCATGTTCACCACAGAGCCCTTGTGCATGGTGGCCATGCCCGCTTTGAGCTTTTGCGAAAGATCGGCGGTGACCTTGAAATATTGACCCACCATGTCTTCAGCCGATTTGCCATCCGGGTAGCTTCCCTTGTAGGCGCCACCAAACTTCTGGTTGCAGATTTGATCCATGGTGCTGTTGCCATTCGCATCCGCTTTTTTGGCACCAACGTTACCGCCTGCATTCCCAGGCATTCCACCACTACCCTGTGTTTGCAGTTGATTGCCCAGTTTTTGCAACTGATCAAAAAAACTCGCCTGGGCGCCACCACAAGCCATCAACAACGTCGTGGCACAAACAAGACTACGTTTCAACATGTTCATTCCTTTCAAGGTATTCAGACCAACTCAATTTCCGCTGGACGGACTGAGCAATTTCTCGGGGCTAAAGCTTTTGGTCGCATCAAATAATTCGTCAGCTCGCATGCCACTGGCGCTACGCTGGCCTTCAGTGGCCACTCGAGCCTCTCGAATTCCAGCCCTGGGCTGTTGGTAAATCACCCATCTCCCTTGCGGGCAGTTCTTGACCAGGGTTTGCAAGCCAGTGAGCGTGAAGCTCACCTCAGGCGCGTTGGGATAAGCGAATTTCGCAATCGCCTGACGCGCCGAATCATCAAAGGTTTGTCGCAATTTGGATTGGGTGTTTTTCCAATCTGCGCTGCGGGGATACGGTGTGGTGGCCCAGATGTTGTCCGAGCCATCGTTGGCATCGGACACCCAGAAGTCACCGATTTTTTTGGCCTGTGACACCGAGCAAACATCCCCAGCGACCGCCACATGGGCCTGCAGCATCAATAGGCCGCAGGCCGTCACAATGAACTGACGCAACATTCCAGGTCAGAAGTCATCAGAACGCGCGCGTTGACGTTGGCTGCGAACTGCCCCATCGCCAAACACTTTCGGACCACCCGTTGCCGGCGCACCCGCTGCACCGCCACCATTCCCAGCGTTTCCGGAGGGAATCACGGTTGCGCCACTGGCTGCAGCTGCCTTGCTCTTGCAGCTTTGACCAATCTTGATCTGGACAATCTTGTCTTCTTTAGAAATGGTCCGACCCAAAGTCACCACGCCTTGCAACAAAGCCTCAGCACTGGACTCGGTCACCTCGGCGGTAGCACGGGCCATTTCACGCGAAGCGGTATCGCCTTCAGGGCCAGACTTGGCCACAGTCTTCGTGGCTTCAACCATGGCTTCTTTGGCTTTGACCTTGTCACCGAAGAACTGGGCGAGCTTTTTACGTGCGTTCAAGCTGGCAGCCTTGGTGGCTTCACGCACACCAGCACTGTCGACGAACAAAATGTTGGCTTCGCCCACGCAGGAAATTCGGGCAGCACAACCATTTTTGGGAGGCGCAACTTGGCACCCAGGAAAGTCCTCGAGTTCAACCGCGCTTTGATCTTTGACAGGCAACGCATCAGCGTTTTGAGCCATTGCTGCAGAGCCCATGAAGCTCGAAATTGCACAAACAAGCAAAAGTTTTTTCATTTTCATTCCTAGTCATCAAGAAGGTTGCTTACAGATTTCGATTTTTTGGCTGGCCCACTGCTTGAGGCTGGGGCATCGTCGTCATCAACATTGCTGCCCGTGCGGGACACCACGTAGGCGCCTTGCGCAATCAACCTCGGGTTGAAGGCATGGTTACCGCTCAGTTTGGCTTTGGTGATGCGAGCATCCGCGTAGGTCACGATGGCCTTGCCGACCTCGTTGCGCTCACGGGATAAAAACTCGTTGGTTGCAGGATCTTTCAACGCCTTACCCAACTCAAACACCACCACTTCATCTCCTTTGGAGAAGAAGTCTTTGCCCTGTCCGATGGTGAAGTCTTGCTCGCTCACGGCCACCACCGTCGGCGGATAGACCGATTCGATGACAGAACGAGACAAGGATTTAGCCAACACATTCATGCGAATGGGAATGCTTCCAGACTTGTTGGCATCAAGCACCATCAGCTTGCGGTCCGAAAACTTCACTTGGCGAGAGGAGTAATCCACGATCTCCAGATGGCCATACGCATAGGATTTAGACCCCGATTTGTTCTGGTTCACCACATGGACGATGGCCAAGTAATCGGGAACCTCGGCGCCAGTCAAACGCACTTGGTCGGCAACACGGCCTTCACCACGGCGGATCCGGCCCATTTGATCCTGAATGGCCGCATTATTCTTGCGATCAATGAGCGCAAATTTGCGGCTGCTGGTGAGTTGACGAACCAACGACTCCATCAATTGAGCAGACAGCCCTTCATCACCGCTCTTGGACCAGACCACGGCCAGCTTCATCCGGTTCAATTGAGCGCTTCGACTCAATCGCGCGATGCGTGCCGACACTTTGGCCGAGTAGTCGCCAGCATCGGTTTTTTCCTGAGATACCACTTGCCACGACACCACCACCCCTCGAGTTTTGCGGCTGATGCTCTCTTGCATTTCACGTGACATTTCACGACTGGCTTTGCCGTCACTGGAGACTTGCGTTTTGCTCTTTTCTTTGAGCTGCATTGACGCGGCCACCGATTCGCCATTGATCTGTGCCACTGCATTCACGATGGCGTCCTGAATGGCTTCTGCCGGACTGCCGCCAAAACCCATGCTGGTCACAGGCACTTCTTCGACGCCTGCCGCATGAACCGAGAACGACATCACCCAACCCAGCGACAAACCGATGAGGGCATTGAAGATGGCCTTGAGCGGCCCAAGGAGGCACTTCATCTCAGTTCAACCCTTTGGCGCGCATTTGGCTGACGATGATTTCAGCCACTTTCCGGCCAGCGTCTTTCAAAGCCTTGTCACGAGCCGCATCTTGTGACACCCCAATGCTGGCCGAGGCCTCTTGAACGGTCGCCACGGTTTTGGGCAATTTGGCTGAATAGTCCTTGACTTGCACATTCACGCTCACACGCACTCGCCAGCCGCCGGATTGGTCATCCTTTTGAATGCTGTCGATGTCCATGTAGCCCACGCCAAAAAACTTGGCCTCGCAGCTGTTGAGGGTTTGTGCCAGCATACGGCTGACATTGCGGCTAAAGGTCAGGTTGGATCTGGACATCATGTCCTTGATCAACGCTTCTGATGAGGACTCTTTTTCAGCGCAATCGGCAGCAAACAAATCGTCAGCCGAAGTGGGCTCGTAGCCACTTTCGGTCAACACCTTGCTGACTTCAGCATTGACCCCTTTGGCTTCAACCACGACCCAGCTGGTTTCTTGCGCTTTGCGAGTGGTGTCGCCCGATGTCTTCACATTCACGGCAGCTTTGGCCTCTGCGCCTTCGGTGCTCTTCTCGGTCACACCGCCTTCAGTTTCCGTGACGGACTCTTTCGAGAGCTTCTTGACCTGCTTGGCAGCCGTCACTTTTTGGGTTTTGCTGACCGTTGCATCAAACTCCTTGGCCTCACTTTGCATGCGGGGCACGAACAAGAAAGCAAAAACACTTCCTGATCCCGATGCTGCTGGAGCGCCCGATGCGCCCTTGATGATGGTGCTCACCAAGGCATCGTTCACTTGGGCACGAACGGTGTATTTCACACGCTTGCTCGATTCGTTCACGGTTTCGTCAAGCACATCTACGTTTGTGATGAAATCCCCCAATCGAGCTTCAATCGCTGCGCGAGAACGCTCAACCTCAGCCAACTTGCTGGTGTCCATCCGGCCTTGATAGCTTTTCCAGACCTCCAGCGTGGCTTGTTTCATCGCCTTGGCACGAAATTCATCGTTGGGTTTGTTGGAGAAAAATCCCGACTCGTAAGGGACATCAAAGGTCACTCGAACCGACGCAGCGTAAGCACTGACCGACAACACAACCAGGCCTACCAGGGCCAGCAAACGGGATTTGAGTTTCATGCGAGTCTTTCCAAATGTTCTTGAACTACGGGTGTCTAAGACACCCCATTCGAAATCATTCTAAATACGATAATAAATTTTTTAAATTTTTTTTAATAATTATTTTGATCAAACATGTCCTCTAAAGTATTCAACCAGTGGTGCCCCCTGAGGGAAATGCATGGCTAACGTTGTCCTGGTCGTTGTTGTTTTGCTTGCCATTGGCTTTGTGTCCACTCGGCTGAGCGAATGGGTTCGCCTGCCTCACAGCGTGTTCTTGGTGGTGTTGGGCCTGGTGGCCGGGGGTCTGATCCGCCAATACGATGCGCAAAGCTTGACGCCCTGGTTGCATCACTTTCCCGACATCATCCTGTATGTCTTGTTGCCACCCCTGATTTTTGAGTCGGCCTACAACCTCGACCTCAAGGCCTTGCGGCATGACGCGGTGCCCGTCATGGTGTTGTCCATCGTTGGACTCGTGGTCTCCACCTTCCTGGTGGGATGGGGTCTGCATGGTGCTTTGGGTCTGGCGCTCATCCCGGCCTTGATTTTTGGCGCCCTGATCTCGGCCACCGACCCAGTGGCCGTGGTGGCTTTGTTCAAAGATGTGGGGGCGCCCAAGCGCTTGAACTTACTCGTCGAAGGCGAGTCACTCTTCAACGATGGCACGGCGATCGTGATGTTTGGTGCATTGCTTGGCTTGCTGTCCATTTCGCAATTGGACACAGCCTATGTGCTGCAAGCCCTGGAGCGTTTTTTCATCGTCTTTTGGGGTGGCTTGCTGGTGGGGCTGGCGCTCGCCGCCCTTCTGACCCCATGGGTGATGCTATGCCGCAGTGGCGCCGCCCAGATTGGCCTGACGGTCGCTGGCGCCTATTTCAGCTTCATTCTGTCCGACCACATTTTCCATTTGAGCGGCGTGATGGCCACCGTGGGTCTGGGTTTATTCATGGGCGCACGAGCGCGCTTGGAGTTCAACCGCGAAGCCTTGCACGGCATGGGACACATGTGGGAGTTCCTCACCTTGAGCGCCAACACCTTGGTGTTTGTCGCGGTGGGCCTCACCGTGAATCCTCAGCTGCTGTGGCAATCGTTGGAATACATCCCATTGACGCTGCTGGTGGTTTATGCAGCCCGCGCTCTGTCGCTTGCGGTCACCGTTCCACTCATGAACCGTTGGGGTTGGTGCGAGCCCATCAGTTGGCAATACCAATTCATCATGTTCTGGGGGGGATTACGGGGTGGCCTGGCCTTGGCCCTGGTGCTGCTGCTGCCCGAATCGCTCAGCCTCAAACCACTGTTCCTGGCGCTGGCCACTGCGGTGGTGCTCACCACCTTGTTGGTCAATGCGCTAACCATTGGGCCCGCGATGCGACGCTTGGGCATTGACCGCTTGTCCAATGAAGAGGACAGCCTGTTTCGACATGCTTTGGCCAATTTGTGGGCCACCGTTTTTCGGCACCTCAAGCAAGCCGCTCGGGGCGGTTTGCTCTCGGCTCAGGTTGTGGACCGATTTGTTCGACAAACCCGCTCCCTCACGCGCAACGATCACCCGCTGTCTGCCGACTTGTCCTTGCGCATCGGTCTGCGTTCGGCCTTGCTGTCCGAGGGCATGTTTTATGAAGCCCAAATGGAAGATGGCGTGCTGGGCAAGCAGGCTTACCTCGACCTGAAGCTCACCATCAACCAGCGACTGCATCAACTGGAAACCCACGGGCCTGCGGGTTTGGCTCAATTCGACGGCAAGGGGCTGACCCTGCAACGGCCCTGGGATGGCTGGCTGGAGCGCCTGAATCCAGCTTGGTTTGTGCACATCCAAGAGCAACGGCTGCGGCGATGGCTGAACATCTTGTTTCATTTGGAGCGTGGGCTTCACGTGGTGTGCGAAGACATCCGAGACCCGGCTGTGCTCGAACACCTGCATCAAACCAGTGCACGCCTCTACACCCAATACACCCAACTCTCCAAAGCCTACCCACACGTCTTGTTTCAAGTTCAGGCCGACTTCATCGCACGCGCCTTATCCCGACGCACGCACCGATGGCTGGATCGTTCGCTGAAAAGTGGCTTCATCACCCGGGCGGTGCATCGCCAAGTGGCAGAAACCATCAGCCAGCAAGAGGCCGAGGCCATGCAAGCTTTGGATCATTTCCGGCACCCCGAGCCCGCATTCCTGATGACTCAAACCGAAGCGTTTCAAGGGCTGTCGGATGACGCCATCGCCCAATTGGTGCAACGCAGCGAGCGCCACTTTGTGCATGAAGGCCATGTATTGGATTTGACCGCCCAGGCAGGCATTCAAGCCGTGATCGTGATGTCGGGTTTGCATGAGCATCGCCAACCCAACCAGCAAGGGCGTCGACATCCCCATTGGGTCACGGGCGATGCCGTCATTCCGGGGCCAACGGCTGGGGAACTCGTCACGGTGGTTGCGGGTGAATTGCTGTGGGTTCCTGCTTTGCAGCAAACGCCAACTTCGGACCCCTCCACATGACGCCGTCCACACGCATCGCCTTGCACTGCCAACCGGGCGCCAAACAATCGCAAGTGGTGGGGTGGCACGATGGGCGCATCAAAGTTCAACTGAAAGCCCCTCCCGTCGATGGCAAGGCCAATGCGGCTTTGTTGGCCTTTCTGGCCGAGCAGTTGCAATTGCCCAAGTCGGCCCTTCGCTTGGTGTCGGGCGACACCCAGCGTCAAAAACGCGTGCAGGTGGATGGCCTGAGCGATGACGACGTGTTGCAACGCTTGGGCTTACCCCCCTGCCCCGGTCAGTGACCTAGGCGACTGCATGGGCAATCCAGGGGTCGCACAATTCAGGCATGAAAATTCGACGCATTGCTGGCGCCTTGGGCGCTGAAATCTCCGGGCTGGATCTGAGCCAACCCTTGTCTGCCGACTTGATTGCCGAGATTCGTGCGGTGTGGCTGGAACACCTGGTGGTGTTCTTTCTCGATCAAGACCTGAATGCCGACCAATACCTGCGATTTGCCCAAGCCATGGGTGAGCCCATTGAGTATCCCTTCGTCAAGGGCTTGCCCGATCAGCCCAAAATCATCGAAGTCAAAAAGCTCGAGCACGAGCGGGTGAACTTTGGCGGCATTTGGCATGCCGACACCACTTACCAAACGATCCCTCCCATGGCCACGTTGTTGCTGGCACGTGAGTTGCCGCCCTATGGCGGAGACACCCTGTTTGCCAACCAATACTTGGCCTGGGAACAGTTGTCCGACACCCTCCAGCACCTGCTCAGCCCCTTGAAAGGCATCAGCTCGTCGGCCAAAGCCGATGTGAGCAAAACCCGAGAAGATCGCCGTGCCAGCGACGGGCGCGACGATGCCCGCCAGGAATACCGAGCCAGCCACCCGATTCGAAGAGTGCATCGAGAAACCGGCAAAGCGGCGCTGTATGTGAATGTGGCCCACACCGCTGGCATTGAGGGCCTGAAAGATGAAGAGGCGGCACCCCTGCTGCAATACCTCTTCTCGCATCAAGTTCGCCCCGAGTTCACTTGCCGTTTCGTTTGGCGGCCTGGGGCATTGGCCTTGTGGGACAACCGCTGCACTCAGCACAACCCGGTGAACGATTACCACGGCTACCGCCGCTTGTTGCATCGCATCACGCTGGCTGGCGATGCCCCGCTGAAGACTTGATGCTGCGCACCCTCACCCATGAGGGCTGCATGGGGCAAGCGGTTATATTCTGGGCCTGACTGATTGACCTGCCAGGCCTTGACTTGGCCACCTGCATTTCATGTTTGCCCCCCTACAGAACGACACTTTTTTGAAGGCTTGTCTGCGACAAGCCACCGATCACACGCCTATTTGGCTGATGCGCCAAGCGGGTCGTTATTTGCCGGAATACCGAGCCACCCGCGCCCAGGCGGGCAGCTTCATGGGTTTGGCCACGCAGGTCGACTACGCCACTGAAGTCACGCTACAACCTCTGGAGCGCTACCCCCTGGATGCCGCCATTTTGTTCAGCGACATCTTGACCGTGCCCGACGCCATGGGCCTGGGGCTGAGCTTTGCCCAAGGCGAAGGTCCCAAATTTGAACGCCACATTCGCAATGAAGCGGATGTCAGCACGCTGGCAGTGCCCGACATGAACCGTTTGAAATACGTGTTCGATGCGGTGACCTCCATTCGTCGGGCCTTGAACGGTCGCGTTCCGCTGATTGGCTTTTCCGGTAGCCCCTGGACCTTGGCTTGCTACATGGTGGAAGGCGGCAGCTCCGACGATTACCGACAAGTCAAAACCCTGATGTATGCCCGACCCGACTTGATGCAACGCATTGTTGACATCAACGCCGATGCGGTGGCGCTCTACCTGAACGAGCAAATTCGGGCCGGCGCGCAAGCGGTCATGATTTTTGACTCCTGGGGCGGTGTCATGGCCGATGGGCTGTTCCAACGGTTCAGCTTGACGGCCATCGAGCGCGTGCTGCGTCAACTGATCCGCACCCACGAGGGGTCAACCATTCCTCGCATCGTCTTCACCAAAGGTGGCGGTCAATGGCTGTCCGACATGTCCAACCTGGATTGCGACGTCTTGGGGGTGGACTGGACTGTGAATTTGGCTAGGGCGCGCGCCTTGGTCGGGGGCACGGTGGGCGGCTCGGGCAAAGCCTTGCAAGGCAATTTCGACCCCATGGCCTTGTTTGCACCCCCTGAACAAGTGGCTGAAGAAGCCCGACGGGTGCTCAATGATTTTGGTCAACCACACACCGACCCTGCCACCACAGGGCCCACGCACATCTTCAATTTGGGGCATGGCATCAACCAGCACACCCCGCCCGAGCATGTCTCGGCTTTGGTGGAAACCGTGCACCAGCACTCCCGCGCTTTGCGCGCCGCGGCGACGCGCTGAAGTTTCAAGCAGACAAGGGAGGGTCGCCCAGCGTGGTGGCCAAGACCTTGTCGATGCGACGACCATCCATGTCGACGACTTCGAAACGCCAGTTCATCCAGCGCACATGCTGACCTTCTACAGGTAGGCGCCCCATCACATAGAGGATGAAGCCCGCAAGGGTGTTGTAGTGTCCCAAGTCCTCATCCGGCAAGGTGTCCAGCTCCAAACGTTGACGCAACTCTTGCAAGGGCATCAGCCCATCCAACAGCCAAGAGCCATCGTCGCGCTGAACGGCCCAGATCAAATCGTCTTGCGACGTGGATTGCAATTCGCCGGTGATGGCCTCGAGCAAATCGCCAGGGGTCACCAAACCTTGCACTTCGCCATATTCATCGACCACACAGGCCAACCGAATCAGGCCGTGCCGGCCCGACTGGGCATGCCCTTCTTCTTGCGCCCTGAGCTTGGTGAGCAAATCCAAACCCGTGAGCGTCTCGGGTAAAAACATCGGCGGGTCCGCCAATGCTTCCAGCGTTTGCTTGCGATCATCGTGCTGGATCAAGGTGGCTAACGGAATCACACCCACCACATGCTCCAGCGAAGCTTTCACAATCGGATACCAAGAGTGCAAGGGCTTGGCTTTCACCTCTTGCAGGGCTTGTTCGACGGTGAGGTGTGCATCCAGCCACACCGCATCGGCGCGCGGCGTCATGAACGAAGTGAGTGGCCGCTCATCCAGACTGAACACATTGCTCACCACTTGATGCTCTTGGGCCTCAATGGCGCCATCGTCCACGGCTTCGTCCAGGCTGGCCGTAATTTCTTCGGGCGTCACCCGACGGCCTTGGGCCAAGTCCAGGTTCAACAATTTCAGGATGCCCGCAGTTGAACCCGCCAAGAGCCGCACAAAGGGGGTGGCCAGCCACGACAAGGTGCGCATGAAGGGGGCCATCCAGCGCGAAACGGTTTCGGGATACATCTGCCCAATGCGTTTGGGCACCAGCTCGCCAAAAATGATGGTGAAAAACGTGATGCCCACCACCACCAGGGCAGTCGCTGCCACCGAAGCCGCACCCAAGGGCATGCCCCATTCCAACAAAGCTTCGGTCAAGGGCATGCTGAACGCCGCCTCGCCCACAATGCCATTGAGCAAGCCAATTGAGGTGATGCCCACCTGCACCGTCGACAGGAATTCGGTGGGTTTGTCCATCAACTCGACCGCTGCCTGTGCACCTGCCAGACCTTCATCGGCTTGGCTCACCAAGCGGCTGCGTCGAGAGGCAGCAACCGCCATCTCAGACATGGCAAAAACCGCATTAATGAGGGTTAAAAAAACAATCAGCAGGGTATCCATTGGGATTCACGGGCAATGTCCACCCCAGGCAGACCATCACCGACAATGCAACCATGGCACTTTACTTGATCGGCGACTTGCAAGGTTGCGCCCCCGCATTCAATGCCTTGCTGCAAGCCTTGGATTTTTCTCCCAGTCGTGACCACGCCTACCTGCTTGGCGATTTGGTCAATCGGGGCCCCGACAACCTCAGCCTGCTGCGCCAACTGCGCGAAGGTCAAGGCCATTTCAGCTGCATTCTGGGCAATCACGATTTGCATTTGCTGTCCATTCATTTGGGCATCAAATCGCAGAAGTCGGGTGACACGGTATCGGATGTTTTGCAGGCTCCCGATCGCAATGACCTGATGGATTGGTTGCGTCAACAGCCGCTGGCCCGGTTCGAGCATGGGGTGCTCATGGTCCACGCAGGGGTGTTGCCGCAATGGACGGCGCAAGACGCCGTGGCCTTGTCTGCTGAAGTTCAGGCCTTCCTCAGTGGTCCCCATTGGGCCGAGTTGTTGCGCAACATGTATGGCAACGAGCCGCGTCAATGGTCGCCCGATTTGCAAGGCATTGAGCGCCGCCGGGTCATCATCAATGCATTCACCCGCCTGCGCTTTTGCACCCCAGATGGCACCATGGACTTTGACGCCAAGGCTGGGCTGGCCGATGCGCCTGCAGGGCATGTGCCATGGTTTGAGGTGCAGGAGCGACGCAGTGTCGACACCCCCATCGCCTTCGGCCATTGGTCAACGGCGGGTGGGCTGAGTCAACCCAACTGGGTGAATCTGGACACGGGCTGCGTCTGGGGCGGGTGCTTGAGCGCGGTAGAACTCGACCCCAACGAACCCGCTCGCTGGTGTGACCCTCAACGCTGGACGCAGGTCAGTTGTCCGAAGCCGTCTTGAACAGGGCCGGCACTTTGCGCTTGGGCCGGATGTTGGACGACCGGTTGGAGGTCTTGACCGGCTGCGCTTCCCAAGTGGCTTTTTCGTCCTCCGGCATGCCCGGCTCATAGGGTTTGCTGAAAAACGGATCGAGCGGCTTGGCAGCCGGGCGCGGTGCAGAGGGGGGACGCTCACGATCACGCTCGCGCATCGAACCACCACTGCGCTCGGCATCGCGGCGCGGAGCGCGACCGCTGGATTGCCAGGTGCGCACTTCGGCCTTTTTCTTGATCAGCTTTTCGATGTCCGCCAACAACCGGGCATCGCTGCCGGCCACAAAGCTGATGGCCAAGCCAGAGGCCCCAGCACGACCCGTGCGGCCAATGCGGTGCACGTAGTCTTCGGCATTGAAGGGCAAATCGAAATTGAAAACGGCTGGGACGTCTTTGATGTCGAGCCCACGCGCCGCCACATCCGTGCACACCAGCAATTGCACTTCGCCTTGTTTGAACGCATCCAAGGCCTTGAGTCGCTCGTCTTGGCTTTTGTCGCCATGCAAGGCGTTGGTCTTGAAGCCATCGCGCTCCAGGGCACGGGCCAAGCGGGCGCAACCCAATTTACTGTTGCAAAACACAAAGGCCTGGCCAATGTCGTTCTCGCGCACCAAATCACGCAAGGCGTAACGCTTGTCGTCATCTGACACGGAATAAAACTGCTGATCGACGGTGTTGGCAGTTTCGTTCGGTCGGGCCACCTCGATGGTGACTGGGTTTTGCAGGTAACTGCTGGCCAAACGCTTGATTTCCGGCGAGAACGTTGCCGAGAACAGCAGGGTCACGCGCTGCTTGGGCAGGTGGCTGAGGATGCGCTGCAAATCGGGCAAGAAACCAATGTCCAGCATCCGGTCCGCTTCGTCGAGCACGACGTATTCCACCTGATTGAGCACCACGTTGCGGGCTTCAATGTGATCGAGCAATCGACCCGGCGTTGCCACCAGCACCTCAACGCCTTTTTTCAAGGCCAAGGTCTGGGGCTTCATGTCCATGCCACCGAACACCACTTCGCTTCTCAGGTTTGTGTGTTTGGCATAGAGCTTGATTTGTTGCGCCACCTGATCGGCCAGCTCTCGCGTGGGCAACAGCACCAATGCGCGAACCGGATGACGCGCTGGGGAGGTGGAGGTGTTTTCATGCCGCAACATGCGTTGCAGCAATGGCAGTGAAAAAGCGGCCGTTTTGCCCGTGCCCGTTTGAGCCGCTCCCATCACGTCGCGGCCCGTGAGGACCACAGGGATGGCTTGCGCCTGAATCGGGGTCATGGACGCATAGCCCATTTCGGTGACGGCCTTGGCCAAGGGTTCTGCGAGATTTAGATCGGTGAATGCACTCATGTATGGCTATTGTCGCACCGTGAGGCCGGGCTTAGGTCTTGGGCAAGGTGACGCCCACCTGCCCCTGATATTTGCCCCCACGGTCCTTGTAACTGGTCTCGCAAACTTCGTCACTTTCGAAAAACAGCACTTGCGCGCAACCCTCACCGGCGTAAATTTTGGCGGGCAAGGGCGTGGTGTTGGAAAACTCCAGCGTCACATAGCCTTCCCACTCGGGCTCAAACGGCGTGACATTCACAATGATGCCGCAGCGCGCGTAGGTGCTTTTGCCCAAACAAATCGTCAACACGTTGCGCGGAATTCGGAAATATTCCACGGTGCGAGCCAGCGCGAAGCTGTTGGGGGGAATGATGCAAACATCGGCGTGAATATCGACAAAGCTTTTTTCATCGAAATTCTTAGGGTCCACCACGGTGCTGTGAATGTTGGTGAAGACTTTGAATTCCGGCGCGCAACGAATGTCATATCCGTAACTGCTGGTGCCGTAACTGACGATCTTCTGCCCATCTCGGGCTCGAATTTGTCCTGGCTCGAAGGGTTCGATCATGCCGTGCGACTCGGCCATTTGTCGAATCCAGCGATCACTTTTGATGCTCATGTGGTGTCCTTGGTGATGGCGCGGGCTTGCACTGCCACGCGCACCCTGCCTGCTGGCATTTTAGGTTCAGGGCAACGCCCCAATCACACCCGGCACCAAGTAGTTCATATTCAGGATGTGCGCATCGCTGGCCACCTGTCCAGCGGGCAAATGGAACTTGCCTTGGCGATCCTTTAACGGCCCGACGAAGACCGAAAGTCGCCCCTGCCGAATGGCTTGCGCCTGCCGGTTCACCTCGCGTCGCACCGACTCGGGCACCCGATGCCCAAAATCGCCCACGCGAATCATGCCTTCGCGCAAGCCACCCCACACGTCACCGGATTGCCACTGTCCAGCCAAGAGGGCTTTGACGCGAGACACATCGTAGGCACGCCAATCGTGCTCAATGGCCAACAACTGCGCATCGGGCGCGATGCGGCGCATGTCGGAGTGATAAGCCACAGCCCAAGCCCCGCGAGATTGAGCGGCCGTCATCACGGCTGTTGAGCCAGTGTGAAAAGCCAGCACCTCGGCGCCCTGATCCAACAAGCGCATGGCGGCTTCACGCTCCCGCGCCGGGTCAAACCAGGCTTGCAGCCAAATCACCCGAACTTCGGCTTTGGGGTTCACGGAGCGCATGCCCAAGGTGAAGGCATTGATGCCCTGCAACACCTCTGGGATCGGGAACCCGGCCACATAGCCAGCCACCCCCGAAGGGCTGACTTTGGCTGCAGCCACACCAGCCAAATACCGCCCTTCGTAGTAGCGGGCATTGGCCGTGGCCACATTGGCCGCACGCTTATAACCCGTGATCGACTCAAAGCGAACCTCTGGGAACTCGCTCGCGACCTGCATCACCGGCTCCATGTAGCCAAAGCTGGGCGCAAAAATCAGCTTCACCCCTTCTCTGGCCCATTGCCGCAAGACCCGTTCGGCATCGGGGCCTTCGGGTAAATTCTCGATGTATCGCGTTTTGATCTTGGGGGTTTGGCCCGGCAAATTGAAGGTTTTCTCAATGGCCAAACGACCTTGGTCGTGCTGGCGCACCCACCCCATGTCGGTGAGCGGGGCCACATAGAGAAAGCCAACTTCAAGGGGTTGGGGTGAACCAGCGGCTGGCGGGTTGGCGTGGACCCCGGCTGGCAACCAACAAGCAAGCAAAGCCGCCAGAGCGGCGATGAGGTTTTTGTACATGGTGTTCCTCGACATGGCCCACAGGGCAAAAAGAAACGCGCCCGAAGGCGCGTTTCGAAGGTGGCGGAGTGGACGGGGCTCGAACCCGCGACCCCCGGCGTGACAGGCCGGTATTCTGACCAACTGAACTACCACTCCACGTGGTTTGTGCTTTCACCAAACTTGGTTTGGTCAAGTGCAACAACTTGGCGACCCTACGGGGATTCGAACCCCGGTACTCACCGTGAAAGGGTGATGTCCTAGGCCTCTAGACGATAGGGTCATAACCTGGACGATTTCTTGCGAAAACTTCGACACTTTGGTGGAGGTAAGCGGGATCGAACCGCTGACCTCTTGCATGCCATGCAAGCGCTCTCCCAGCTGAGCTATACCCCCGTTGGGTGTCGAGAGAGCAGATTATAGACAGATTTTTTAGACTTTCTCTAAGCCCGACAAAATCCGCTCCACCACCCGTTCGCGATCACTCAGGAAAAGAATCTGGTCCAAAGAAGGCGTTTGGGGTGTGCCCATCACCAGCACCCGAATGGACATGGCCAGTTGCGGCATTTTCAGCTGATGCTGGGCCAACACGGCTTTGATCAAAGCGCTCAAAGACTCCAATTGCCAATCCACCGTGGACAATGCCTGGGCGAAGTCCTGCAAGGCAGGGCGCACAGCACCGGTGATGTGCTTGTGCAAGTCCTCGGGGCTGGGATGCACGGTTTGCTCGAATTTGGCCAGCCAGTCGGCCAAAGCCACCAAGGTGTCGCAGCGGTCTCTGAAGAGCTCACATCGATCCTTGAGCCGTTCATCCTGAAGCATGTGCCCCAAACCCATGCGCTCGAGCCAAGGCGCAACGTGGTTTTGGAGTTGCTCACCCGAGCAGGCCTTGAGGTGCTGGGCATTCACCCAACGGAGCTTGACTTCGTCGAACTGGGCCGCGCTGCGGCCCAAGTGGTCCAGATCAAACCATGCCAAGAACTGCTCACGGGAAAAAATTTCGTCATCCCCATGGCTCCAGCCCAGGCGCGCCAAGTAGTTGACCATGGCGTCAGGCAAATAACCCTCATCGCGGTATTGGGTCACCGCTTTGGCGCCATTGCGCTTGCTCATTTTTTCGCCCTGCTCGTTGAGCACGGTGGGCAAGTGGGCATAGACCGGCGGGGTTTGACCCAAGGCCTGAAACACATGGATTTGACGCGGGGTGTTGTTCACATGGTCGTCGCCGCGAATCACATGCGTGATGGCCATGTCGATGTCATCGACGACCACGCAAAAGTTGTAGGTGGGGGTGCCATCGGGCCTGGCGATCACCATGTCGTCGAGCTCGGTGTTCGACACCTCGACTCGCCCTTTCACCTTGTCCTCCCAGCTGACCGAGCCGGTCAGCGGGGTTTTGAAACGCCACACCGGTTGCACGCCTTCTGGAATGGCAGGCAGCACTTTGCCCGGCTCGGGGCGCCAGGTCCCGTCGTAGCGCGGTTTTTGCTTGGCGGCCATTTGTCGCTCACGCAAAGCGTCGAGCTCGGCCATGCTCATGTAGCAGGGATACACCCAGCCCTGCGCCTTGAGCGTTTCCAGCACGGCACGATATTTGTCCATGCGCTGCATTTGATAGAACGGGCCTTCATCTGGGTCCATGCCCAGCCAGCTCAAACCTTCCAAAATCACATCCACTGCGGCCTGTGACGAGCGCTCTTGGTCCGTGTCTTCAATGCGCAGAATGAACGTGCCTTGTTTCGACTGAGCGAACGCCCACGGATAGAGCGCCGAGCGGATGTTGCCCAAATGAATAAAGCCCGTGGGCGACGGGGCAAAGCGAGTGCGAATCGTCATGGTGTTAAACAGTAATCGAGTCCAGACCCAAGGACAAATCTGCCTTCAAGTCGTCGAGGTGTTCCAAGCCCACCGCGATGCGAATGAGCCCTTGGCCAATGCCAGCAGCTTGGCGCTGCGCTTCGGTGAGACGGCCATGTGAGGTGCTGGCCGGGTGGGTGATGATGGTTTTGACATCACCCAAATTGGCCGTGACCGACATCACCCGCGTGGCGTCAATGACATCGAACGCGTTTTGGCGCAAGTCGCTACCTTTGACATCGAACGACAACACCGCACCGCCCCAACCCGACTGCTGACGCATGGCCAACTCGTGTTGCGGGTGGCTGGCGAGTCCGGGGTAATACACCCGGCCAACCTTGGGGTGCTGCTCCAGCCACTGGGCCATCGCCAAGGCTTGCTTCGACTGCGCCTTCATGCGCAAACTCAAGGTCTCCATGCCCTTGAGCACCACCCATGCATTGAAGGGCGACAAGCTCATGCCCGCACTGCGCATCACCGGCACAAAAGTTTTTTTCACCAAAGCTTCAGAAGCACACAAGGCACCGGCCACCACTCGGCCTTGGCCATCGAGGTATTTGGTGCCCGAATGCACCACCACGTCGGCGCCCAAATCGATGGGGCGCTGCAAGGCCGGGGTGCAAAAACAGTTGTCCACCGCGAACACCGCACCCACTGCTCGGGCCACCTCGGCCAATGCAGCGATGTCACACACTTCGGTCAACGGGTTGGTGGGCGTCTCCGCAAACAACAGCCGCGTGTTGGGTTGCACAGCATCACGCCAAGCCTGCACATCGGTTTGCGGCACAAAGGTGGTGGCCACCCCAAACTTGGCGAACTCGGTGCCAATGAGCTTCAAGGTGGAGCCGAACACGGACTGCGAACACACCACATGATCGCCCGCCTTGAGCAAGCTCATGCAAAGCAGCAACACAGCCGCCATGCCACTGGCGGTTCCCACGCAAGCTTGCGCCCCCTCCAGGGCCGCCAGGCGCTGCTCCATGGAAGCGACGGTGGGGTTGGTGAATCGAGAATAAATGAAACCGTCTTCTTCGCCAGAAAACCGACGGGCGGCGGTCTCGCTATCGGGCTGTGTGAAGCTCGAGGTGAGAAACAAAGCCTCGGAGTTTTCGCCGTATTGCGATTTGTCGACGGCCGCACGAACAGCCAAGGTGTCCAGGTGCAAGTCAGTGGGTAGCGGTTTGAATGTCATGGGGTTCCCTCAAGGGGCGAGGTTGGGCATGCCCTGCTCGCGCTGGGCCTGCATGGCATCAATGAGTTCGGAGGTGATGTCGCCGGTGACATAGTGGCCGTCAAAGCAAGAAGCATCAAAGCCATTCAAGGGTTGGGCGTTGGGCATGGCCGCGCGGCGCACCGCTTCCTTCATGGCGTCCACATCTTGGTAAATCAGCGCATCGCAGCCAATCACCGCTTGAATTTCGGCCACGCTGCGACCATGGGCCACCAACTCTTCGCGCGTGGGCATGTCAATGCCATACACGTTGGGGTAACGCACGGGGGGCGCGGCCGAGGCCAAGTAAACCTTGTTTGCGCCGGCGTCTCGGGCCATTTGCACAATCTCTTGGCTGGTAGTGCCCCGCACAATGGAGTCATCCACCAGCAGCACATTGCGGCCTTTGAACTCACTCACAATGACGTTGAGTTTTTGACGCACTGATTTTTTCCGAACCGACTGGCCCGGCATGATGAAGGTGCGGCCCACGTAGCGGTTTTTCACAAACCCCTCGCGATACGGTAAACCCAAGCGATGCGCCAATTGCATGGCGCTGGGCCGGCTCGATTCGGGAATCGGAATGACCACATCAATTTCGTTGGGCGGCACTGTGGAGATGACGCGCTTGGCCAAGGTCTCGCCCAAATTCAAGCGCGCCTGGTAGACCGACAGCCCATCCATGGTGGAGTCTGGACGAGCCAAATACACATACTCAAAAATACAGGGCGAACGCTGCGTGCGCGCTGCACACAGCTGGGCATGCAACTGCCCTTGTTGGTCAATGAACAAAGCCTCGCCGGGCGCCACATCGCGCACCAAACGGTGGCCCGTGCCTTCGAGCGCCACCGACTCACTGGCCACCACCCAGGTGCCATCGTCGCCTTGCCCCAAACACAAGGGGCGAATGCCATAGGGATCGCGAAAGGCCAACAGGCCATGACCTGCAATCAGGGCAATGACGGCGTAAGAACCCTTGACCCGTTCGTGCACCGCGTGCACCGCGCGGAACACATCGGCCGGGGTCAACGGCAAGCCCCGTGTGGTTTGCTCCAACTCATGGGCCAACACATTGAGCAGCACCTCGGAGTCGCTGTCGGTGTTCACATGACGGTGGTTGGCTTCGAACAAGCTGGCGCGCAAGTCTTGCGCATTGGTGAGGTTGCCGTTGTGCACCAACACCAAGCCAAAGGGCGCATTCACATAAAAGGGCTGGGCTTCTTCTTCACTTTGCGCATTGCCCGCCGTGGGGTATCGAACCTGACCCAAACCCGAGTGCCCCGGCAAGGCCCGCATGTTGCGCGTGCGAAATACATCACGCACCATGCCCTTTTCCTTGTGCATGAAAAACTTGCCTTGGTGTTGCGTGACGATGCCGGCCGCATCTTGGCCACGGTGCTGCAACAGCAGCAAGCCGTCGTAAATCAGTTGGTTGACTGGGGCGACACCAACAACGCCAATAACTCCGCACATGAGGAGATGAACCTTCCAAACTCAGAGGGCAACAGGGGGGCCATCAGCTGATGACTGCGAAGTGCAATGGTCACGCCCAGGGAATCTTGCCAAAACGACAAACGGTGCAATGGCGTTTGCTGCAGCACCAACACCAGCAACATCGCGAGCAGGCCGCCCCGAACCAAGCCAAAAGCAGCACCCAAGGTTCGGTCCAAAGCACCCAAACCTACGCGAGAAGCCAATTTACTCAGGACAAACGACGTGAGATTCACCAAGACCAAAATGGCCAGCACACACAGCACAAAGCCCAGCACATCGCGCACCAGCTCGCTCATGGCCCCTTCGGGCAGGATGGCGCTGAAATGATGGGCCCAACGGGGAGACAGCCACAAGGCCGCAACCCAACCCACCAAAGAAAACACCTCACGAATCAGGCCACGCCATACCCCCTGGAGCATGGCCAAGGCCAAAAGGAGGAGAAAGAACCAGTCGAGGGCAGCCATCAGAGCTTGAGCAATTGCCCAGTGAGGTTCAGGCCCTTGGCTTTCTCAAGCGCAGCCCGAGCCTGTGCTTCGCTGGTGAAAGGCCCCAAGCGAACTCGCGTGCGCATGCCCTCGCTGGTTTTCACCGACTGCGTGTAAGTCTTCAACCCCGCACGTTCCAGTTTGCGACGCAATTCGCGAATCTTGGCTGCATCGGTGAAGGCGCCAATCTGAACGACATAGCGCTCGGCATTGCCTTCAGACGCCGCTGCAGTTTTGTCGGTAGCTGCCTCGGGCTTTTGCTCTGCCTTGACGGGCGCAACCTTGGAGGCCGGCGCCGCTTCAACTGGGGGCTTTTGCTTTTCAGCCTTTGGTGCTTCGGTCTTTGGCTCTTCAGGTTTACGCGGCTCAGCCTGCTGCGGTTCGGCCATCGTGGCAGGAGCTGGCGCCGAATCAGACAACGGAGGCACCGGGCTGCGCGGGGAGACGGCCTCGCGCTTGGGCATGTCAACGCGCACGTTCATGGGCGCCGCGGTGCGGGGCTCATGGTCAAACACCAGCGGGAAACCAATGACCGCCAACAAAACCAGAATCAAGGAACCGATCAATCGGCGGCGCGCCCGAACGCGCAACGCGTCCAAGGAATCCTCCCCCGCAGACATGGCTTGTTCAGCCGGGACATTCGCAGGGGATCTGGATTTAAAAAAAGCCATGGGCCAAGATCGCAAAAAAAGGGGAAATTGACAAAACCGTGTCAATGCCGGTGGGCCTGAACCCGCATCACTTCACCAACGGTGACAAAGGATCCAAACACCAAGATTCTATCAGTGGGGTCTGCCGCAGCCCGGGCCTGCGCCAGCCCTTCCACGGGGCTGGTGACGGTTTGCGCCTGGGCGTCTGCGGGCGGGCCCGAGGCCTGCCAAATGCGCATCAAATCGGCGGCTGAGGCGGCGCGTGGCGTGGGCAAATCGGTGAACCACCAGCGCTGCACCAAGGGGTTGAGTGAGCGAAACATGGCGGCCAGGTCTTTGTCGGCCATCGCCCCCATGACGGCATGCGTCACCGGGTAAAAGCCCATCGCGTCCAAGTTGTTGGCCAACGTGGCCACGGCATGGGGGTTGTGCGCCACATCCAACACCAACGCTGGCTGGCCTGGCATGATCTGAAAGCGGCCGGGCAAGGTGGTTTGCGCCAAGCCCACCCGAACGGCTTGCGCCGAAACCGGCAATTGACCGCGCAAAGCCTCTAAGGCAGCCAGCACCCCGGAGGCATTGATCAGCTGGTTGGTGCCGCGCAAACTGGGGTGGGCCAAACCCGACAAGGCCCATTGGCGACCGCGCCACGACCACTGCTGCCCATCACCCTGAAAGCCAAAGTCGCGCCCTTGCAAACGCAAGTCCACGCCCAACTCGGCGGCATGTTGCAACACCGATTGAGGGGGCATGGGATCAGACACCACGGTCACACGCCCGGCACGCATGATGCCAGCCTTTTCACGGCCAATGTGTTCGCGGTCGGGCCCCAAAAATTCGGTGTGATCGAGGTCAATGCTGGTGATCACCGAAACGTCAGGGTCTACGATGTTGACGGCATCCAAGCGGCCACCCAAACCCACCTCCAGAATGACCACATCCAAGTCTTGCTCGGCGAGCACGCCCAAAATGGCCAAAGTGGTGAACTCGAAATAAGTGAGTGAGGTGCCCGCCATGGCCGCTCGAACGCGCTCGAATTGCGGCAGCAATTGCTCGGCTTGCACAGACTGCTGGCGCAAACGACAGCGCTCTTCGAAGTGCACCAAATGCGGCGAGCCATAAACCCCGGTTCGATAGCCAGCGGCTTCCAACATGCCCTCCAACAAAGCACACGTGGAGCCTTTGCCATTGGTTCCAGCCACCGTCACGACCGGCGCGCTCAGGTTCAGCGCCATGCGTTGCGCCACCGCGCGAACGCGATCCAAACCCAGTTCAATCGCCTGTGGATGCTGAGCTTCGGCCCAGGCGAGCCATTCATGCAAGTTCATGGGGGACATTCTCCGACATCGGTCATGTCACGCATGAATGAGGCATGATTCACCCATGAGTCTTCCCCCATTGACCCTTTATGGGATCCCCAACTGCGACAGCGTAAAAAAAGCCCGTGCTTGGTTGAACGATCAGGCCTGGCCCCACGAATTCCACGATTTCAAAAAGCAAGGGCTCAGCGAAGCCTTGATCGACCAATGGCTGGCGCTTGTGCCTTGGGAGACCTTGCTCAATACGAGAGGCACCACTTGGCGCCAGCTCAGCGAGGCCGAACGAGCCCAGGGGACAACGGCTGCGGGGGCCCGTGCGCTCCTGCTGGCCCATCCCAGCCTGGTCAAACGGCCCGTGTTGCACAATTTGTCAACCAACACCGTGGTGGTCGGCGTTAAACCAGAGAAATGGTTGGCTTGGCGATCCGCCTGAGTCACTCATCGACCCATTCATCGAACAAGAGGAACCCCATGACACACCGTCTGCTCATTCAAACCGCCGCCGCTACCCTCGCCAGCTTGTCGCTGTCTTCAGTGGCCCATGCCGATGTGTATGGCAACGTCATCTCCACCACCGCCATCCAAAAGCAATTTCCCGTTACCAAACAAGTGTGCAGCGAACAGCAAGTGATGGTTCAACAACCCAAGTCAGGCGCAGGCGCCGTCATGGGCGGCATTGCGGGTGCTGCTGTGGGCAACTCCATTGGCAAAGGCGACGGCAATGCCTTGGCCACCATGATTGGCATTGTGGGTGGCGCGGTCTTGGGCGACAAAATCGAAGGCGAAAAAGCCCCACAACGCCAAACCGTTCAAAACTGCACCAACCAAACGGTGTATGAAACCCGTACCACCGGCTATCAGGTGGTGTATGAATACGCGGGCCAGCGTTACACGGTCGAGATGCCCCGCGACCCCGGCCCCACCATTCGTTTACAGGTGACGCCCGTGACCAACCAGTGAGGCTCAGGCCGCGCACAGCGCGGCGCGTGCCTCCGCGTATTCCCGCTTGAGGCGCGCCACCAACTCGGCCGTGGGCACCACTGCCTTGACAGCGCCAATGCCTTGGCCACTGCCCCAAATGTCTTTCCAGGCTTTGGTTCGGCCCGAACCAAAATTCATGCTCGAGGGGTCGCTTACCGGCAAGGCGTCGGGGTCAAGGCCGGCATTGCGAATCGATGCCGCCAAATAATTGCCATGCACCCCCGTGAACAAATTGCTGTAAACGATGTCATCGGAATTGCTCTGCACGATGCAGTCTTTGTAGTCGGCTGAGGCGCGGGCCTCTTCGGTGGCAATGAACACCGAGCCCATGTAGGCGAAATCTGCACCCATGGCCTGGGCGGCCAGCACGGCCCGGCCCGTGGCCATGGAGCCACTCAGCGCCAGCGGGCCATCAAACCATTCGCGAATTTCTTGAATCAGCGCAAACGGGCTCTTGGTGCCCGCGTGCCCACCGGCTCCGGCCGCCACGGCAATCAGGCCGTCGGCCCCTTTCTCAATGGCCTTGTGCGCAAACCGGTTGTTGATGATGTCGTGCAACACCACGCCGCCATAGCTGTGGGCGGCTTGGTTGACCTCTTCACGCGCCCCCAAGGACGTGATGATGATGGGCACTTTGTATTTCACGCACAAAGCCATGTCGTGCTCCAACCGGTCGTTGCTCTTGTGCACGATTTGGTTGATGGCAAACGGCGCCGCCGGTTGGTCCGGGTGATCGCGGTTGTGCTTGGCCAGGGCCTCGGTGATTTCAGCCAGCCACTCATCGAGTTGCTCGGCAGGGCGCGCATTGAGTGCGGGCATGGAACCCACCACCCCCGCCTTGCACTGGGCGATCACCAAGGCCGGGTTGCTGATGATGAACAGCGGAGAGCCAATGACCGGAAACGGCACGTTTTTCAACACGGGGGGCAGAGACATGGCAAGCCTTTCAGGTCGACGGGCTGACCACCAGCCCGTCGATGCGTTGGAAATATAAGGGCCTTAAAAGGCTTCCAGTGCCATGGCGGTGACACTGCCTGCGCCCGCCACAATGCGCTCGCGCCAGCCAGGGGCTTGGCTCAAGATGTGATCGGCGTAAAAACGGGCCGTCGCAATTTTGGCCTTCATGAAAGCTTCAGATTCCCCCGCAGCCAAGGCCTGCTCAGCTGCCAACAAGGAGCGGGCCATTTGCCAGCCGGCCATGAAGTTGCCACACAACATCAGGTAAGGCACGCTGCCCGCAAAGGTGTCATTGAGCGATTCGGATTGGCTGGCCACCAAAAAGTCCACCGATTCGTCGAAGGCTTGTTTGGCCGCTTGCAAACGCTGGGCCATGGCCAAGTCGTCGGCACTGCCATTCGCTTGCAGCGCGGCAATGGTGGGCAGCACTTGAGCACCAATGGCCTTCACCGTCTGGCCGCCATCGCGCAAGGTTTTGCGGCCAATCAAGTCGTTGGCTTGGATCGCCGTGGTGCCTTCGTAGATGGTCAGAATTTTGGCGTCGCGGTAATGCTGGGCTGCACCGGTTTCCTCAATGAAGCCCATGCCGCCGTGCACTTGCACGCCCAGCGAAGTGACCTCCAGGCTCATTTCGGTGCTGAAGCCCTTCACCAGTGGCACCAAGAATTCGTAGAAGGCCTTGCTTTGCGCACGCACCGCTGCGTCGGGGTGGTGATGGGCACGATCCGCCGCACCCGCAGCCACGCTGGCCATGGCGCGAGCGCCTTCGGTGTAAGCGCGCATGGTCATGAGCATGCGACGCACATCGGGGTGATGAATGATGGGGGCAGCCCCTTTGACCGAGCCATCGACTGGTCGCGACTGAACGCGATCGCGGGCATAGGCCACCGCGTGTTGGTAGGCTCGCTCAGACACCGCAATGCCTTGCACGCCCACCGCATAGCGAGCAGCATTCATCATGATGAACATGTATTCGAGGCCTCGGTTTTCTTCGCCCACCAAGTAGCCCACTGCGCCACCGTGGTCGCCATATTGCAGCACAGCGGTGGGGCTGGCCTTGATGCCCATCTTGTGCTCGATGGACACACAGTGCACATCGTTGCGCTGGCCCAAAGAACCATCGGCATTGACCATGAACTTGGGCACCACAAACAAGCTGATGCCCTTGACGCCCTCGGGCGCCCCTTGCACGCGTGCCAGCACCAAATGGACGATGTTCTCGGCCATGTCGTGCTCGCCATAGGTGATGAAAATCTTGGTGCCAAACACGCGATACGTGCCATCGGGCTGAGGCTCGGCACGGGTGCGCACCAACGACAAATCGGAACCCGCCTGGGGCTCCGTCAGGTTCATGGTGCCCGTCCATTGGCCGCTGATGAGCTTGTCCAGGTAAGTGTTTTGCAACTCCTCAGAAGCCGCCGTGAGCAAGGCCTCAATGGCCCCATCGGTGAGCAAGGGGCACAGCGCAAAGCTCAGATTGGCCGAATTCAGGATCTCGTTGCAAGCTGCCCCAATGGTCTTGGGCAAGCCCTGACCACCGTGGGACGTGGGATGCAACAGGGCTTGCCAGCCGCCTTCCACGTATTGACGATAGGCTGCTTTGAAACCGGGCGTGGTGGTGACCACACCGTCTTGCCAAGACGACGGCTGGGTGTCGCCCGTCCAGTTCAGGGGCGCCACCACCGATTCATTGAACTTCCCGCACTCCTCCAAAACCGCCTGCGCGGTCTCCAGCCCCATGTCTTCAAAACCAGGCAACTGCGCCGTCTCGTCGAGGCCGGCCAAGTGCTTCATGTTGAACAGCATGTCGCTGATCGGTGCGCGGTAAGTCATGATCAATCTCCGAAGAAAAGCATCAAATTTGTTGCGTCAAAGCGGGAACGGCCTCGAACAAATCGGCCTCCAGCCCGTAATCGGCCACACTGAAAATGGGCGCTTCCGGGTCTTTGTTGATGGCCACAATGACCTTGGAGTCCTTCATGCCAGCCAAATGCTGAATGGCGCCGCTGATGCCACAAGCCACATACAACTGGGGGGCCACGATCTTGCCGGTCTGACCGACTTGCAAATCGTTGGGGGCGTAACCCGCATCGACAGCGGCTCGGCTCGCGCCAATGGCGGCACCCAGCTTGTCGGCCAAGGGGGTCATGACTTCATTGAATTTCTCCGAGCTACCCAAAGCGCGGCCACCCGACACGATGATCTTGGCGGCGGTGAGTTCAGGTCGATCGCTCTTGGCCAGCTCGCTGCCCACATAAGCGCTCTTGCCGCTGTCGCCAGCCGCAGACACCGACTCCACGGCGGCACTGCCGCCCGTTGACGGTGCGGCATCAAAGCCCGTGGTGCGCACCGTGATGACTTTTTTGCCATCGGTGGACTGCACGGTGGCAATGGCGTTGCCGGCATAAATGGGGCGCTCAAAGGTGTCGGCCGATTTCACAGCGGTCACGTCGGACAACTGCGCCACATCCAGTTTGGCCGCCACGCGCGGGGCCACGTTTTTGCCACTGGCCGTAGCAGGGAACAACACATGGCTGTAAGCACCAGCCACCGACAAGACGGTAGCAGCGACGTTTTCGGCCAAACCATTGGCCAAGGACGCATCGTCGGCCAGCAACACCTTGGCGACGCCAGCCACTTGGGCAGCAGCCTGGGCAGCGGCTTGGGCGTTGTGGCCAGCCACCAGCACGTGCACGTCGGCATCACACGCCAGAGCGGCGGTGATGGTGTTCAGGGTGGCGCCCTTCAGGGACGCGTGGTCATGTTCAGCAATGACGAGTGCACTCATGTCAGGCTCCAATCACTTTGGCTTCGTTTTTCAATTTGTCCACCAGGGTCGCCACATCGGGAACCTTGATGCCGGCCCCACGCTTGGGAGGCTCGCTCACTTGCAGGGTTTTGATGCGCGGCGCAACGTCCACACCCAGCGCTTCGGGCTTGTGCACATCCAAAGGCTTTTTCTTGGCTTTCATGATGTTGGGCAGCGTCACGTAACGCGGTTCGTTCAAGCGCAAGTCGGTGGTGATGATGGCGGGCAGATTCAAGGACAGCGTTTCCAAACCTCCGTCCACTTCCCGGGTGACCACGGCTTTGCCGTCGGCCACTTCCACCTTCGAAGCAAACGTGGCTTGCGGCCAGTCGAGCAAGGCGGCCAGCATTTGGCCGGTTTGGTTGCAATCGTCGTCAATGGCTTGCTTGCCCAGGATGACCAGCTGCGGCTGTTCTTGGTCGACCAGGGCTTTGAGCAACTTGGCCACAGCCAAGGGCTGCAGCTCTTCAACAGACTCCACCAATAAACCACGGTCTGCGCCAATCGCCATGGCGGTGCGCAGGGTTTCTTGACATTGCGTCACGCCACAAGACACCGCCACCACCTCGGTGGCTGCCCCTTTTTCCTTGAGCCGCACGGCCTCTTCGACGGCAATTTCGTCGAAGGGGTTCATGCTCATCTTCACGTTGGCAATGTCGACACCGGTTTGATCAGATTTGACGCGCACTTTGACGTTGTAGTCGACGACGCGCTTGACAGGCACAAGGACCTTCATGGGTTGGCTCTCCAGCAAATGAGAATTGACGTAACGTAAACTTGGACCATTCTAAACACCCACAGTGCCCCTTGTGCTGACGGTCCCTTCCCTGCCCTTTTGCCGCCTGTTGCGCTTGATCTTTGGCCTGTGGCTGATGCTGACGGCCGCAACGGGTGCGCTGGCCCAAACCTGGGGCCGCACGCCCGAAGTCCAAGCCTTGGCCGGGCGCCTGGCTGCCCAGCACGCCCTGCCCGAAGCCTGGGTCTTGGATCGCCTCTCCAACGCCCGTTTTTTAGACCACATCCCCCCCCTGATGTTGCCGGCCGAGCCGGGCCAGCGCAAAGACTGGGCGGCCTACCGCAACCGCTTCATTGAGCCCCAGCGCATCCGTGCCGGGGTGAAGTTTTGGCGACAACACCGCAAAACCTTGCAACGCGCCAGCGACACCTACCAAGTGCCCACTTGGCTGATCGTGGGCGTGCTGGGGGTAGAGACCCTTTATGGCCGCCACATGGGCAAGATTGCCGTATTGGACGCCCTCACCACCTTGAGCCTGGCCTTTCCCCCCGAACACCCGCGCGCCGCCGAGCGGCAAGCGTTTTTCGAAAAAGAACTGGGTGTGTTTTTACGGCAAGGCCGCACGCGACCCGAATTGCTGGCCGCCAAAGGGTCGTATGCAGGAGCCATGGGCTGGGGCCAGTTCATGCCCTCGAGCATCGAGCGCTTTGCCGTGGATTTCGATGGCGATGGCCGCATCGATTTGATTCGCAGTGTGCCCGACGCCATTGGCTCCATTGCCCACTATTTTCAGCAACACGGCTGGAAGCCCGGCCTGCGCACCCACTACGACGTGACCGTGAACAGCACCGCCGAGCAACTCGACACCTTGCTGATTCCCGACATCTTGCCCACCTTTAGCCTGCAACGCCTCAACGAGCTGGGGCTGTTACTGCCCCCTGAAGCAAAAGGCCTCACTGGCCCCTTGGCCTTGGTGGAACTGCAAAACGGCGACGCCCCCAACAGCTACGTGGTGGGCACCGAAAACTTTTACGCGGTCACACGCTACAACTGGAGCAGCTACTACGCGATGGCGGTGATCGAGTTGGGCCATGTGGTGCAAACCACCGAACGCAGAACCCGAGCCAAGCGCCACTCAGAGTGATGAATCACCCGCATGGTTGAACCAGCACTCACGCCCACCTTCAGCACCGTTGGGCCAGTTTTCGTTCAGGGGCTTGCGCTGAGCTTTGGCCTGATCGTTGCCATCGGTGCGCAAAACGCTTTTGTGCTCAGACAAGGGCTTAGGCGTGAGCATGTGGGTAGCGTGGTGCTCTTCTGCGCCAGTGCGGATGCAGCTTTGATCGTGGCAGGCGTATTTGGCATGGCGCAGGCACTGGGTGAACGCCCAGCCTGGGCCTCTGCCCTTGCCCTGGCAGGTGCAGTATTCATGGCTTGGTATGGCTGGAAAGCGCTGGTGCGCATCCGACATCCAGACCGACTTCAAGCTTCAACAGATGGCCAAGCTTTTACCCTCGGCGTCGTGCTGGCGCAAGCTGCCGCCTTCACGTTGCTGAACCCGCATGTTTACCTCGACACGGTGTTGCTGGTTGGCGGTCTGGGGGCTCAACAACCGGCTGATCTTCAGGCATGGTTTGCCGCTGGCGCTGTCTTGGCCAGTGCCGTCTGGTTCACCCTTCTCGGCTTTGGTGCACGGTGGCTGGCGCCGTGGTTCGCCCACCCCAAATCTTGGCAAGTGCTTGACGGCTTGATTGGCCTCACCATGTGGGTCTTGTCTGGCCTGATGATTCGACAGGCCCTGAACGGGTTCTGAACATTCGACCTTCAACACCGAGGTGGATCACCCACCCGTTGCCATGCTGACGTAAACCGGAATCCCCACAATGATGTTCAAGGGGAAGGTCAACCCCAGGGACAGCCCAAAATACAACGACGGTTCCTTTGTGTTTGAAGCCATTCAGTTCATAGGCATCAAATACCAAAGCGGCAACGCCATTGGCGTTCATCCGTTTCGCCATCTCCTGTTCGGCCATGCCCAGTCCCCCACCGCCATGGGCAATGATCATCAACGGCGGTTTGTCGGCCAATTTGGTCGCAAAAAAAGAAGGCGTAGAAAAGTGAACCGAGGCATGACAAGGGTCAAATTTCGCCAATACACCCTCTACTTTGTGAAAGCCGGGACGCAATTCTTTTAGAACGGCTACATCAGGTGGTGCAGGTTCACATTTTTTCTCTACTGAAAAAGCAGGGCTTGCGAAAAGCAATGCAAGGACCAGGGTGGCCAGTCGGTTCAAGTCGTACATCCATCACTCCTTGTTTGCTGAAAGACCCACGATGGGGCTCAATTTTTTGTCAGGCGTGGGCGGTCTTCATTCACTTCCCGCACCTCGCGCACGACGGCGTCTTCCACATCGGAGTGGCTGGCATGCTCAGTCGGTGCGCCTTGCGCGCCTGCAAAGCCTGGGGCCTGAAACCCCCGCTCGCGAAACGCACGCAGGCCCTGCCACATCATCACCACCTGCGGCTTGCGCCCAGTGACCATCCACCGCAGCGTGGCAAAGACCGCATACACCATCAGCCACAGGGCCACCAAGCCCATGAACACCAGGCCCATCAGGGCCAACATCAATCGCGTGAATAAGTTCATGGGCTCATCCTAGCGCCTTGTCCCTCACAACACCGAGCGCAGGGTTTGCGCCGCCACTTGCAAATGCGGCAAAAACAGCTGGCGAATCTCGTCTGCACCCATGATGGACGTGGGCAACACCACATTCAGCGCCGCACACACCGCGCCTTGCATGTTGCGCAAGGGCACCGACAACGCACTCACGCCCAGTTCGTGTTCATCCACGCTCAGTGCATGGTCCTCGCGCTGGGCCTGGGCCACGCGCGCGCGCACCTGCTCGGCGTCGGTCACGGTGTGCGGGGTCAATCGGGTGAAGGTGCGCCCGGTGAGCCACGCCTGCAGCCAGGTCTCACTTTGTGCAGCCAACAACACGCGCCCCGTGGAGGTGGCATGCACCGGCAAGCGTGCGCCCAGGTGCAGGCCATAGGCCATGAGTCGGGTGGCGTCGCTGCGCGCCACGATCACCACCTCTTCACCATCCAAGACCACAGCAGAAAACGCGTGGCCATGTTGAACCGCCAATTGGTTCAGCATGGGCTGCACCAAGCGGGGCAAGCGTGCCGAGGCCAGGTAGCTGCCCGAAAAACGCATCACCTTGGGTGCGAGCCAAAAAAAATGTCCATCGCTCTCCAAGTAACCCAAGTGGTGCAGGGTCAGCAAATGGCGGCGCGCTGAGGCGCGCGTGATCCCCGCGCGTTGTGCGGCCCAGGTGGCATTGAGCCGCTGTCGCTCGGTGTCAAAGGCCTCCAGCACGGCCATGCCCTTGACCATGCCCTCGATCACATCGGCTTTGGCAATTGGATTCATTGCGCGATATTCGCACAATTCGAACGATGATCGCGCAAATCTTGCCGCCCACCTCGGCACGCAAGGCCGGGCTTGCCTATGCTTGCCCCACCAATCAGGAGACAGACATGCGAACCCAAGTGGCCATCATTGGCGCGGGCCCCTCTGGCCTGCTACTCGGTGCCTTGTTGCACAAAGCCGGCATCGACAACGTGATTCTCGAGCGCCAAACTGGCGACTACGTGCTGGGGCGCATCCGCGCCGGTGTGCTCGAACAAGTGTCGGTTGCCGCTTTGGACGAAGTGGGCGTTGGCCAGCGCATGCACCAAGAGGGCTTGGTGCACGAGGGCTTCGAATTGCTGTTTCAGGGCCAGCGCCACCGCATCGACATGCAAGCCCTCACGGGTCACAGCGTCATGGTGTATGGCCAAACCGAGGTCACCCGCGACCTCATGAACCACCGCGCCGCCCAAGGCCTCACCACCGTCTACGAGGCCCAAGCCGTCGAATTGCACGACTTCGACGGTGCCGCGCCCTATGTCACCTACACCCACAACGGCCAATCGCACCGACTGGACTGCGACTTCATCGCCGGCTGCGATGGCTTTCATGGGGTGAGCCGCGCCAGCGTGCCCGAAGGGGCCATTCGTGAATACGAAAAGGTCTACCCCTTTGGCTGGCTGGGCTTGTTGTCAGACACCCCACCGGTGTCGCACGAACTCATTTACGCCAACACCGAGCACGGCTTTGCCTTGTGTTCCATGCGCAGCCCCACCCGCAGCCGCTACTACGTGCAAGTCCCCCTCACCGACAAGGTGGAGAACTGGTCAGACGATCGATTCTGGGAACAACTCAAGCGGCATTTGGACGACGAGGGCCGGGCCAAATTGGTGACGGGCCCCTCCATCGAAAAAAGCATTGCGCCCTTGCGCAGCTTCGTGGCCGAACCCTTGCGCTTTGGTCGTTTGTTCTTGGCCGGCGACGCGGGTCACATCGTGCCGCCCACCGGCGCCAAAGGGTTGAACTTGGCGGCCACCGATGTGAAATACCTGGGCAGCGCCCTCATCGAACACTACGCCCACCACAGCGAAGAAGGCATTGAGCGCTATTCCGAGCGGTGCCTGCGCCGCATCTGGCGCGCCGAGCGGTTCTCGTGGTGGTTCACTTCGCTGATGCACAACTTCCCCGACGACACGGGGTTCAACCACAAGATGCAAATGGCTGAGCTCGACTACTTGGTGCACAGCCCTGCCGCCATGAAAAGCGTGGCCGAAAACTACGTGGGTCTGCCGCTCGACTTTGGCGATTGAGCCCAGGGCTCAGGCGAACTCGCCTTTGAATCGGTCGCGCAACAGGTTTTTTTGCACCTTGCCCATGGTGTTGCGCGGCAAATCGCTCTCGATGTAACAGCGCTTGGGGATTTTGAAATTGGCCAAGCTCGATTTCAGCGCCGCCAAAATGGCGTTGGGGTCAAGTGTGACACCGGGCTTGGGCACCACCACTGCCACGCCCACTTCGCCGAAGTCGGGGTGCGGCACGCCAATCAAGGCGCTTTCAGCCACGCCCTGCATGTCGTTGATGTAGCCCTCGATTTCAGCAGGGTAGACGTTGTAGCCGCCACTGATGATCAAGTCTTTGCTGCGACCCACGATGCGCACATAGCCGCGCTCATCCACCAGGCCCACATCGCCGGTTTTGAAGTAACCATCGGCGGTGAATTCTTCGGCGGTTTTTTCAGGCATGCGCCAGTAACCACTGAACACATTGGGCCCCTTGACCTGAATGCCGCCCACTTCACCCGAACCCAGGTTCTGCCCCGCATCGTCTTGCACGCGCAGGCTCACCCCGGGCAAGGGAAAGCCCACCGTGGCGCCTCGGCGTTCGGTTTGGCCGTCGTATCGCGCATCGGCACGGTAGGGGTTGGAGGTGAGCATGATGGTTTCGCTCATGCCGTAACGCTCCAAAATGGTGTGGCCCGTGCGGGTCTGCCAGTCGTTGAAGGTTTCAATGAGCAAAGGCGCAGAGCCCGAAATGAACAAGCGCATGTGCCGCGCCGCCTCGGGCGTGAGCGCGGGCTCGGCCAACATGCGGGTGTAAAGCGTGGGCACGCCCATGAACACCGTGGCCCTGGCCATCCACGCAATGGTTTGGCGCGGGTCGAACTTGGACTGCCACAGCAAAGGGCTGCCATTGAGCAAGGCCCCATGCAGGGCCACAAACAAACCGTGCACGTGAAAAATGGGCAAGGCGTGAATCAGCACATCGCCGGTTTGCCAGCCCCAATAGGTCTTCAACACTTCCGCGTTGCTGAGCAAGTTGCCATGACTGAGCATGGCCCCTTTGCTGCGGCCGGTGGTGCCGCTGGTGTAGAGGATGGCGGCCAAATCGCTGGCCTGCCGCGCCACCGGCGTGTGTTGGTCGCTGCAATGCACGGCGCGCTCGAGCAAGGTGCCGGTGCGGTCATCGCCCAACGTGAACACGCTTTGGGTGCCCGCTTTGAACGCCAGGGTGCTCACCCAGGAAAAGTTGTTGGGGCTGCACACCACCACGGCGGGCTCAGCGTTCTCGATGAAATACGCCACTTCTGCACTCTGATAGGCGGTGTTCAACGGCAGAAACACGTGGCCAGCACGCAAGGTGGCCAAATACAACATCACCGCTTCCACCGATTTGTCGACCTGCACGGCCACGCGCGAAGCCGGGGGCAGCTTGAGCCCTTCGAGCAAGTTGGCAATCATGGCGCTGGCGCGATCGAGGTCACGCCAGCTGTAGGCGAGGCCGGAATCGGTCTCGATGGCCACGGCATCGAGGTCAGCCGGGAATGCGGCGCGCAAAGCACTGAACAAATTCATATTTTTCGACATCAGGTTCTCCTGTTCATTCCGTCGCTGCGCGCCGTTGAGACCACGCCATCAACAACAGCCCCGCCCCAATCATGGGCAAACACAGCCATTGGCCCATGCTCAGGCCAGCGGCCAGCAGGCCCAAAAACGCATCGGGCTCTCGGAAATACTCGGCTACAAAGCGCAACACGCCATAACCCAGCAAGAAAGCGCCCGACAGCCAACCCAGCGGGCGAGGCTTTTTCGCTAGCCACCACAACACCACAAAGAGCAGCAGGCCTTCCAGCAGGAATTGGTAGATTTGAGAAGGGTGGCGAGGCAACAGGCTCCCACTTTGGGGAAACACCATGGCCCATGGCAAGCTGGGGTCGGCCGCGCGACCCCACAGCTCCCCATTGATGAAATTGCCCACCCGCCCGGCCGCCAAGCCGGTGGGCACACAAGGGGCCACAAAATCGGTGACGGCCAGCCAAGGCAAACCCTCGCGTCGGGCCAACCAGGCCATGGCCACGATCACCCCCAACATGCCACCGTGAAAGCTCATGCCGCCCTGCCACAGGTAAAGCACTTCGAAGGGATGGCTGAGGTAGTAATCGGGCTTGTAAAACAGGCAGTAGCCCAGGCGGCCGCCCAGCACCACACCCAAGACCCCATAAAACAGCAAGTCGTCGATGCTGCGCACCGACCATTGGCCTTGGGCCACCCGTTGGGCCCAGGGGGGATGGCCCATGCGGGCCTTGGCCAGCAGCCAAAACAGCCCAAACGCGGCCAAGTAAGTGAGGCCATACCAATGGACCTTGAGTGGGCCCAAGGCCAAGGCAACGGGATCGAATTGGGGATGCACCAACATGCGCATCATTGTCACCCAAGCCCAAGGTGCTGAACGATGCGGCAGGCGCGCACCCTGTCACCTTGGCAGAGTCGGGGCGTTGGCAAGGCTGGTTAAACTGGACGCCTTCACTGTTTGATCCCCATTCAAGACCATGGCCACGACCCCCAAAAAAGTCATTCCCCTGCGTTCTGCCAACATCACCGAGGGCAAATCTCGCGCACCCAACCGCTCCATGTATTACGCCATGGGATACAAGGAAGGCGATTTCGGCAAGCCCATGATTGGTGTGGCCAATGGTCACTCCACCATCACCCCTTGCAACAGCGGCCTGCAAAAGTTGGCCGATGCCGCCATTGCTGGCATTGAAGAAGCGGGTGGCAATGCGCAGGTGTTTGGCGTGCCCACCATCTCCGACGGCATGGCCATGGGCACCGAAGGCATGAAATACAGCCTGGTGAGCCGTGAAGTCATTTCCGACTGCATCGAGACTTGCGTGCAAGGCCAATGGATGGATGGCGTGGTGGTCGTGGGTGGCTGCGACAAAAACATGCCCGGCGGCATGATGGGCATCTTGCGTGCCAACGTGCCTGCCATTTATGTATATGGCGGCACCATTCTGCCGGGACGCTGGAACAACGAAGACCTCAACATCGTGAGCGTGTTCGAAGCCGTGGGCCAAAACGCGGCCGGCAAAATTTCCGATGACGAATTGCACAACATCGAAACCCACGCCATTCCCGGCACCGGTTCGTGTGGCGGCATGTATACCGCCAACACCATGTCCTCGGCTTTTGAAGCCATGGGCATGTCGCTGCCCTACTCGTCCACCATGGCCAACCCCCACGATGAGAAGCAGAACTCGGCCAAGGAATCGGCCAAGGTGCTGATCGAGGCCGTCAAGATGAACCTCAGGCCGCGCGACATCGTGACCAAAAAGGCCATCGAAAACGCCGTGGCGGTGATCATGGCCACCGGCGGCTCCACCAATGCGGTGTTGCACTTCTTGGCCATTGCCCATGCAGGCGGCATCGACTGGACCATCGACGACTTCGAGCGCATGCGCAAAAAAGTGCCCGTCATTTGTGACCTCAAGCCCAGCGGCCGCTACTTGGCCGTCGACCTGCACCAAGCGGGTGGCATTCCCCAAGTCATGAAGGTCCTGCTCAACGCCGGCTTGTTGCATGGCGACTGCATGACCATCACCGGCAAAACCATTGCTGAAACGCTCAAAGACGTGCCCGACCAGCCGTCGGCCGACCAAGACGTGATCCGCACCATCGACCAAGCCCTTTACAAGGAAGGCCACTTGGCCATTCTCAAAGGCAACCTGTCGCCTGAAGGCGCTGTGGCCAAGATCACGGGTTTGAAAAACCCGGTCATCACCGGCCCGGCCCGCGTGTTCGACGACGAGCAATCGGCCCTGCAAGCCATCTTGGACGGCAAGATCAAGGCCGGCGATGTCATGGTGTTGCGTTATTTGGGCCCCAAAGGCGGCCCAGGCATGCCCGAAATGCTGGCCCCCACCGGCGCGTTGATTGGCGCGGGTCTGGGTGAATCCGTGGGCCTCATCACCGATGGCCGCTTTTCGGGTGGCACCTGGGGCATGGTGGTCGGTCACGTCGCGCCCGAGGCGGCCGTGGGTGGCACCATTGCTTTGGTCCACGAAGGCGACTCCATCACCATCGATGCGCACCAGCTCAAACTGCAACTCAACGTGCCCGACGACGAAATTGCCAACCGCCGCAAGGCCTGGGTGGCACCGGCCCCCCGCTACACCCGGGGCGTGCAGGCCAAATTCGCGTTCAATGCGTCCAGCGCCAGCAAAGGGGCCGTGCTCGACCTCTTCTAAGCCCCCTCACCGGCCCTTGGGCAAAGCCCCTGCGGCCGGTGGGCTTGAAAGCTTATGTATAGGTTGGCTCTTATATACTGCCACCGCGAACCCAAACATCAACTTTTTCTAACGAGGATTGCATGAAACACGCTGCTGTTGCCGCCGCCATTGCCCTGATGGCCTCCGCTCCTGCTTTCGCTGACCAGGCCCTGGCCCAATCCAAAGGCTGCTTGGCTTGTCATGGCGTGGGTAACAAAATTGTTGGCCCCGCTTTCAAAGACGTCGCCAAAAAATACGCTGGCAGCAAAGGCGCCGACGCCATGCTGGCCACCAAAATCATCAAGGGTGGCGCTGGCGTGTGGGGCCCCGTGCCCATGCCCCCCCAGGCAGGCGTTTCTGAAGCCGATGCCAAGAAACTGGCCGGCTGGGTGCTCTCCCTCAAGTGAACCCGAGCTGAGCGCAACAAAAAACCCGCCATTGGCGGGTTTTTTGTTGCCTGATGCGCAGGGCATCGGGCCCAGGGCCCGAACCCGAGCTCAGTGGGTGTTGGCCAGCTGATCCAAGATGGCGGGGTTTTCCAAGGTGGACGTGTCTTGGGTGATGGCCTCGCCCTTGGCGATCGAGCGCAGCAAGCGGCGCATGATCTTGCCCGAGCGGGTCTTGGGCAGGTTGTCCCCAAAACGAATGTCCTTGGGCTTGGCGATGGGGCCAATTTCCTTGGCCACATGGTCGCGCAGGATCTTGGCAATTTGCTTGGCTTCGTCGCCTTCGGGGCGGGGGCGCTTGAGCACCACAAAGGCGCAAATGGCCTCACCCGTGGTGTCATCGGGGCGGCCCACCACGGCGGCCTCGGCCACCAACTCGGTGCAGCTCACCAAAGCGGATTCGATTTCCATGGTGCCCATGCGGTGACCCGACACGTTCAGCACGTCGTCGATGCGACCCGTGATGGTGAAGTAGCCGGTTTTCTCGTCGCGAATCGCGCCATCGCCCGCCAAATAGTATTTGCCTTGGAAGTCGGCGGGGTAATAGCTCTTTTTGAAGCGCTCGGGGTCACCCCAAATGGTGCGGATCATGGACGGCCAAGGGCGCTTGATGACCAAAATGCCGCCTTGGCCATTGGGCATGTCTTCGCCGGTTTCGGACACGATGGCCGCTTGAATGCCCGGGAAGGGCAAGGTGCAAGAACCCGGCACCATGGGGGTGGCACCTGGCAACGGGGTGATGACGTGGCCACCCGTTTCGGTTTGCCAGAAGGTGTCAACGATGGGGCAACGGCCACCACCCACGTGCTGGTAATACCACTCCCAAGCGGCGGGGTTGATGGGCTCGCCCACCGAACCCAGCAAGCGCAGGCTCTTGAGGTTGTAGCGATCGGGGTGCACCGCTTCGTTGGTTTCGGCCGCCTTGATGAGCGAGCGAATGGCCGTTGGCGCGGTGTAGAAGATGGTGACCTTGTGCTTCTCGATCATTTGCCAGAAGCGGCCCGCATCGGGATATGTGGGAATGCCCTCGAACACGATTTCCGTGCCGCCCAAGGCCAAGGGGCCGTAGGCGATGTAGCTGTGGCCCGTGACCCAGCCAATGTCGGCGGTGCACCAAAACACATCGTCGGCCTTCAAGTCGAAGGTCCACTCGGTGGTGAGCGCCGCATGCAGCAAGTAGCCGCCCGTGCTGTGTTGCACGCCTTTGGGCTTGCCTGTGGAGCCCGAGGTGTAGAGCAAGAACAAGGGGTGCTCGGCTTCCACCCACACCGGATCGCAGGTGGTGCCTTGGTTGTCCACCACGTCTTTGGCCCACACATCGCGGCCGGCTTGCATGGCGATGTCAGCGCCCGAGCGCTTGACCACCATGACGCTCTTCACGCTGTCGCAGCCGCCCAGACCCAGGGCCTCGTCGACGATGGCTTTCAAGGGCAACAGCTTGCCGCCACGCACTTGGTTGTCGGCCGTGACCACGGCTTTGGCGCCCGTGTCTTCGATGCGGTCGCGCAGCGATTGAGCAGAAAAACCGCCAAACACCACGGAGTGAATCAGGCCCAAACGGGCGCAGGCTTGCATGGCCGCCACGCCGTCCACCGACATGGAGATGTAAATGATGACCCGGTCGCCCTTGACCAAGCCCAGCGATTTGTAAGCATTTGCAAACTGGCAAGTGCGCGCCAACAGTTGCGAATAGCTGGTGTTGGTGACCGCGCCATCGTCGGCTTCGAAGATCAGGGCGGTTTTGTCGCCCAAGCCGCGCTCGATGTTGCGGTCCAGGCAGTTGTAAGAGGCGTTCAGGGTGCCGTCTTCGAACCATTTGAAGAAGGGGGCATTGGATTCATTCAGCACCTGGGTGAAGGGCTGCTTCCAGCTGAGCAATCGCTTGGCCTGGGCCGCCCAAAACCCTTCGTAGTCGGTCTCGGCTTGCTTGCACAGCGCATCGTAGGCAGCCATGCCTGAAACGGCGGCCTTGCTGACGAATTCGGCGGGGGGTTGGTGCACGACCAGCTCGTGGTGATTGCTCATGAAAGCGTCTCCTGCTCGGAAAGGTTCTGAAATAAAGCCTTGGACTGTCGGCCCCAGCTCTTACATGCCACTGACTTGAGAGGAATCTGAGGGCTTACCCCCGGGAAGACTCGGATAATGGTGGACTTTGATTGATCTGAGTCAGACGCCCATGAGCCAACCCTCCCCCAATTTGCTTGCGAAATTCATCTTTGCCAGCCGCTGGTTACAACTTCCGCTGTATCTGGGGCTGATTGCCGGCCAAGCCCTTTACGTTTACCACTTCTGGGTGGAGCTGGTGCATTTGCTGCACGCGGCCTTCGGCAACGCCGACGCCTTGCAAGCCCTGGTGGACGGCATTGGCTACAAGGCCGATGCCCCCGTCACCCACCTCAACGAAACCATCATCATGCTGGTCATCTTGGCCTTGATTGATGTGGTGATGATTTCCAATTTGCTGATCATGGTGATCGTGGGCGGCTACGAAACCTTTGTTTCACGCATGTACCTGGAAAGCCACCCCGACCAGCCCGAATGGCTCAACCACGTGAACGCCTCGGTGCTGAAGGTCAAGCTGGCCACGGCCATCATTGGCATCTCCTCCATTCACCTGCTCAAAACCTTCATCAATGCCGCCAACTACGACGAGAAGGTGCTGATTTGGCAGACCCTGATTCACCTCGCGTTCTTGCTCAGCGCCTTGGCCATTGCCTACACCGATCGGCTCATGTCGCACGCCCATCCGGCCGCGCACGGCGGCGACCACTGAGCGCCCGGCTAGCCCACTAAACTTGCCCCTCAACTTTCAACTGAGTCTTGCCATGACTGCCATTCGACAAAACGACCTCATCGACTCCATCGCGGGTGCCCTGCAATACATCAGCTACTACCACCCAGCCGATTACATCGAACACCTGGTTCGCGCCTATGAGCGCGAGCAGTCACCGGCCGCCAAAGACGCCATGGCGCAAATCCTCACCAACAGCAAAATGAGCGCCACCGGCCACCGCCCCTTGTGCCAGGACACCGGCGTGGTGAACGTGTTTTTGAAAGTGGGCATGAACGTGCGATGGGAAGGCTTCACGGGCAGCCTGGACGACGCCGTCAACGAAGGCGTGCGGCGCGGCTACAACCACCCCGAGAACACCTTGCGTGCTTCGGTGGTGGCCGACCCCCAGTTCCAGCGCAAAAACACCAAAGACAACACCCCGGCCGTCATCTTCACCGACATCGTGCCGGGCGACACCGTGGAGGTGACCGTGGCCGCCAAGGGCGGCGGCTCGGAAAACAAATCCAAGTTGGTGATGCTCAACCCCAGCGACTCGGTGGTCGATTGGGTGCTCAAAACCGTGCCCACCATGGGCGCGGGCTGGTGCCCACCCGGCATGCTGGGCATTGGCATTGGCGGCACCGCTGAAAAGGCGGTGCTGATGGCCAAAGAGAGCCTGATGGAAGACCTCGACATGTATGAGCTGCAAGCCAAATCCTCTCGTGGCGAAGCACTCACCCCCGAGGAAGAACTGCGACTCGAACTCTTCGATAAGGTCAACGCCTTGGGCATTGGCGCACAGGGCCTGGGTGGCCTCACCACCGTGCTCGACGTGAAGATCAAGATGTATCCCACCCACGCTGCCTCCAAGCCCGTGGCCATGATTCCCAACTGCGCCGCCACCCGCCACGCCCATTTCGTGCTCGATGGCTCCGGCCCGGTTTACCTCGATCCCCCCTGCCTCGACCTGTGGCCGGCCGTGGAATGGAAGCCCAACACCCAAACCAGCCGCCGGGTCAACCTCGACACCCTGCGCAAGGCCGACATGGCCGAGTGGAAGGCGGGCGACACCTTGCTGCTCAGCGGCAAGTTGCTCACCGGCCGCGATGCAGCCCACAAACGCATTCAAGACATGCTGGCCAAGGGCGAGCCCTTGCCCGTCGACTTCACCAACCGCATGATTTACTACGTGGGCCCTGTGGACCCCGTGGGCGACGAGGCCGTTGGCCCCGCCGGCCCCACCACCAGCACCCGCATGGACAAGTTCACCGACATGATGTTGGCGAAAACCGGCCTCATTGGCATGGTGGGTAAAGCCGAGCGCGGCCCCGAAGCCATTGCCGCCATCAAGCAACACCAGTCGGCCTACCTCATGGCCGTGGGCGGTGCCGCTTACTTGGTGTCCAAGGCCATCAAGCACGCCAAGGTGCTGGCCTTTGAAGACTTGGGCATGGAAGCCATTTATGAATTCGATGTGGTCGACATGCCCGTCACCGTGGCCGTCGACGCCTCGGGCACCAGCGCCCACACCACAGGCCCCGCTGAGTGGCAAAAGCGCATTGCCAGCGGTGAATTCAAAGGCATTGGCATTGCGGCCCGCTGAGGCCTGAGCCGATCAGTGCAAATGGCGCGGTCGGCGACCGCCGCCATGGCCTGAGGCCCCACCCGATCCCCGGGGCGGCTTGCCCAGCTCCAGGGAGTTCACCAACGCATCGAAGCGCTCGGTGAAGAGTTCGTCGATGGACTGCACCACCCCACCGAGTTCAGCCGGGTCGAAATGCCGCTCCATGAGGTGCATGACGTCGTGCACCAGCAAATCACGCTGCACCTGCATGATGGCCGCAGGGGTAGGCCCCACAAACAGCATGAAGAAATCGTCGCGGGACTCCGCGCCGGGTTCGTCTTCGTCGGGGTCGAACTCAACGTCGTAAAACGTGATCTCGATGGCGGCACCCTGGGCCGCCACATCGTTCAGGCCCATGCACACATCGTCTAGGGTTTGACGAAAGTCATCGTCGCCTTGCACCGTCCAGCACATTTGCACCACACGGCGTTGGCCATCGAACAGCAAGCCCGGCTCTTCTTCATGAAAGCTCACCGCCCCGGTCTGGAAGGAATTCCCGCCTGCATAGCGCCACAAGGGGCGCAGTGACTCCTCGACCTGAGCCAGGCTCACATCGTCACGCACGGGCACTTCGCCATGGACATGGATTTCGTAGGGGGCGTTGAAGGCAGTCATGAAGCCATGATAGCGCCGACCGAACGGCCGTAGCCCTCTTGTGGCATCAGTTCACCACCCCGGCTCACTTTCACCGCACAGTATTTGAATTCCGGAATCTTGCCGAATGGGTCCAGGGCCGGGTTGGTGAGCTTGTTGGCCGCCGCCTCGTAATAGGCAAAAGGCACAAACACCGCGCCCGTTGGCGTGCCTTCGTCGCAGCGGGCCACCAAACTCAGCTGGCCGCGTCGGGTCTGCAAAGTGACAACATCGCCGGGTGCAATGCCCAAGGCTTGCAAATCGGCCGAACACAGGCTGGCCGTGGCCTGGGGCTCGATGGCGTCGAGCACCTGGCTGCGCCGCGTCATGCTGCCCGTGTGCCAATGCTCCAGTTGCCGCCCAGTGATGAGCACAAAGGGGTAGTCCTGATCAGGCTGCTCGTTGGCGGGAATGAGGTCGGCGGGCACCAGCCTCACCCGGCCATTGGGCGTGGGAAATCGGTCGATGAACACCGTGGGCTGACCCGGATCGTCCTCGCTCAGGCAGGGGTAGGTGACGCTGTCTTCGTTCACCAGACGACGCCAGGTGATGCCGGAAATGGCCGTGTGCATGGCCTGGCGCATTTCCTCAAAGACCTCGGCCACGCCCGCGTGCTCGCCCACGTAGTTCCAGTTCAGACCCAAGCGGTTGGCCATTTGTTGAATGATCCACAAATCAAGCCGGGCCTCGCCCGGTGGCGACACGGCGGGCCGCCCCAGTTGAACCATGCGGTCGGTGTTGCTGACCGTTCCCATTTTTTCGGGCCAAGCACTGGCGGGCAACACCACATCGGCTAGCCACGCGGTTTCGGTCATGAAGATGTCTTGCACCACCAAATGTTCGAGATGGGCCAAGGCTTCCCGGGTGTGGTTGAGATCAGGATCGCTCATGGCGGGGTTTTCGCCCATGACATAAAGCCCGCGCACCTTGTGCGGATCATCATCTGGCGCAAACACCTTGTCCATCAACTCCACCACCGTGTAGCCGGGCTGGTCATCGAGAGGAGTTCCCCAGAACGACTCAAACCAGGCCCGCGCCTCAGCATCGGCCACCCGCTGGTAGTTGGGATACATCATGGGAATGAGGCCTGCATCGCTGGCGCCTTGCACGTTGTTTTGCCCCCGCAAAGGGTGCAGGCCCGACCCCGGCTTGCCTATTTGCCCGGTGATGGTGGCCAAGGCAATCAGGCAACGCACGTTGTCGGTGCCATGCACGTGCTGGCTCACCCCCATGCCCCACAAAATCATGGCGCTCTTGGCGGTGGCGTAGGCCCGAGCCACTTCACGCAAGGTGTCTGCAGGAATGCCACAAATGGGCGACATGGCTTCCGGGGAATACGCCTGCACGTTGGCCACCAGCGCGTCGAAGTTGTCGACGCGTTGCGCAATGAAATCGGTGTTCACCAAGCCCTCTTGCACGATCACATGCAACAAGGCGTTGAGCATGGCCACATCGGTGTCGGGCTTGAAATTGAGCACCCGCCAGGCGTGCCGGCCAATGTCGGTCACCCGTGGGTCGGCCAACACAATGCGCGCACCCCGCTGGGCAGCGTTTTTCATCCAGGTGGCGGCCACCGGGTGATTGGCCGTGGGGTTGGAGCCCATCACCAGAATCAGTTCGGCGTGTTCGACGTCGTTCACCTGATTGCTCACCGCACCCGAGCCCACCCCTTCGAGCAGGGCGGCCACGCTGGACGCGTGACACAAACGGGTGCAATGGTCGACGTTGTTCGAGCCGAAACCGGTGCGCACCAATTTTTGAAACAGATAGGCCTCCTCATTGGAGCCTTTGGCCGAGCCAAAGCCCGCCAGGGATTTCGGGCCATGCTGGGCTTTGAGGCGACGCAAACCACCAGCTGCCCTATCCAGGGCTTCTTCCCAAGTGGCTTCTCGGAACACGCGGTGCCAGTTCGCGGCATCGCGACTCAGGGACTCCAGCTCGCTGGGGTCCTTGGGCGCATCGGCACGGCGAATGAGTGGCACGGTCAAGCGCTGGGGGTGGTGCGCATAGTCGAAACCGAAACGGCCTTTCACACACAAGCGGTTGTGATTGGCGGGGCCATTGCGTCCCTTGACCCCCACGATGCGTTCGTCGCGCACCTGATAGGTGAGCAAGCACCCCACCCCACAAAACGGGCACACCGAGTCCACTTCTCGGTCTACGGCCTGATCCCCCACCAGGGTTTTGGGCAACAAGGCGCCAGTCGGACAGACTTGCACACATTCGCCACAGGCCACACACGAGCTTTGACCCATGGGGTCTTGGGCGTCGAACACGATTTGGCTGTGCGCACCCCGGAAGGCGTGGCCGATCACGTCGTTCACTTGCGCTTCCCGACAGGCCCGCACGCAGCGGTCGCACTGAATGCAGGCGTCGAGTTGCACCAACATGGCTGGGTGGGACGCATCGACCGCAACAACGTCGCGCCGAACCGATTTCAGGGCCTCGCGGGGTTCAACCCCCAAGCGATTCGCCCAATCGCTGAGCTCGCCAAAGGTACCCGTCTGTGGCGATTGCGAGGACCATTTCCGTCCCTCGTCGGGCATGTCGGCCAGCAGCATTTCCAACACCATGCGCTGACTCTTGGTGGCGCGCTCAGACTGGGTGTGCACCTTCATACCAGCCGTGGGTGCGCGGCAGCAGCTGGGGGCCAGCACCCGCTCGCCTTCGATTTCGACCACACAGGAACGGCAATTGCCATCGGGGCGCAAATGGTCGTGCTGGCACAAACGGGGCACGGCCACCCCCAGCCGATCGGCCACCTGCAACAGGGACTCCCCCGGTTGAGCCCGCACCGATTGGCCATTGAGTTCGAATTCAATCCAAGCCGCTGAAGAGCCCATGTCAAGACACCTCGTGCATGAAATGCTGCTGCACGCAGCGAATGGGGTTGGGGGCCGCCTGGCCCAGCCCGCAAATGGACGCATCCCCCATGACCTGCGCCAAATCGCTCAGGGTGGCCTGGTCCCATTGGGGGGATGCCATCAAGGCCGCAGCCTTGGCCGTGCCAACGCGGCAAGGTGTGCACTGGCCACAGCTTTCGTGCTCAAAAAAGCGCATGGTGTTGAGGGCTGCGTCACGGGCCCGATCTTCATCGCTCAAGATCACCACCGCAGCAGACCCAATGAAGCAACCATGGGCTTGCAAGGTGTCGAAGTCGAGCGGCACATCGCCCAAGGACGCCGGCAAGATGCCCCCCGACGCCCCGCCCGGCAAGTAGGCGTAAAACTGGTGCCCATCGAGCATGCCACCGCAATGCTCGTCGATCAGCTCGCGCACCGTGATGCCCGCATCCACGAGTTTCACCCCGGGTTGCCGAACGCGGCCACTCACACTGAATGAGCGCAAGCCTTGGCGACCATGACGGCCATAGCCACTGAACCAAGCCGGGCCACGCTGCACGATGTCGCGAACCCAATACAAGGTTTCAAAGTTGTGCTCCAGGGTGGGGCGGCCAAACAAACCCACCTCGGCGATGTAGGGCGGCCGCATGCGGGGTTCGCCCCGCTTGCCCTCGATGCTTTCAATCATGGCGGACTCTTCGCCGCAAATGTAGGCGCCTGCACCCCGCCGCAACTCGATGTGGGGCAAAGGCACTGGGGCATGCGCCTGCAAAGCGGCCAGTTCACGCTGCAGCAACGCACGACAAGCGTGGTATTCGTCGCGCAAGTAGATGTAAATGGCGCTGATGCCCACCACCTGGGCGGCGATGAGCATGCCTTCCAGAAACCGGTGAGGGTCCCGTTCCAGGTAGGTGCGGTCTTTGAAGGTGCCGGGTTCGCCCTCGTCGATGTTCACCGCCATGAGGCGCGGCGCCCCTTGCTTCGAAACGATGTCCCACTTTCGGCCCGCTGGAAAGCCTGCTCCGCCCAGGCCACGCAGGCCCGAATCGCTGAGGCATTGAATGACCTGTTCTCGGGTCACCTGCCCTGCGTGCACTTGGCGAAGCAGCTGGTAGCCGCCGGCCTGAACATAAGCCGCATGGCCCACCGCATCGGGCTGGGTGTCCAGGGTGTATTCAGCAGACACCACGGCGGTCCTTACCTGTTGTACCGGGTCAAAACGCCCGAGCCCCGGTGGCAAGGCCTGCACCTTGTCGCCAGAGCGAACCTGCGCCAGAACGCGGTCGGGGGTGGCAGCGACAACCGGCACCTGATGAACCACGACCACAGGGGCTTGCTCGCAACGCCCCACACAGGGCGCACGCACCACGCGCACCCCCGGGGCTTGGGTCAAGCGCTCGACCTCGGCCAACAAGGCCTCTGCACCCGCCAAGGAACAGCTCAAGCCATCGCACACCCGGATGGTCAAGTCGGCCGCCACCTCGCCCTCGCGCAACACATCGAAGTGGTGATAGAAGGTTGCCACCTCGAACACCTCGGCTTGCGAACACTTCATCCACTGGGCCAGCGCCGCCAAATGGTCGGTGGACAGGCCACGATGCGCATCTTGAATGCGATGCAAATACTCGATGAGCCAATCCCGCCGAGGTGGCTGATCGCCCATCAGTGCGGCCACTTCGGCCTGTGCTGCAGGGGAGGCTTGCCGCCCCTTGTTGCGGGCGCGTGGTGGGTGCATGTGAACGGGCTGGGTATCACTCATGCCGGCATTGTCGAGGCAAATGCCAAGGCTGTGGGGTGTTCCGGGTTGTCACCTGTGCGAACAAATCCGGGGGAATCTGTTGGTTAACCCTAAAAACAGTTTGGGGGTGCAGTCCTATATTGGTCTGACCAAATTTCATGCCACTAGGAGAACTTCATGTTGAAACCTTCACGTCGTGCGCTCTTGGCCAGCTTGACTGGCGTCTGTCTCGGGCTGGCCTCGCTCACTGCGGCACAAGCCCAAAACTACCCCACCCGACCCATCACCATCATCGTGCCTTGGGGTGCTGGCGGCGGCACCGATGCCACCGCGCGCATTGTGGGCAGCCTGCTCGAAAAAGAATTGGGACAACCTGTCAACGTGGTGAACCGGACTGGCGGCAGTGGCGTGGTGGGGCACTCGGCCATTGCCAGCGCCGCCCCCGATGGCTACACCCTGGGCTTGGCCACCGTCGAAATTGGCATGATGCATTGGCAAGGCCTCACCAAGCTCACCCATGCGTCTTACACCCCCATTGCTCTCATGAACGCCGACCCGGCCGGCATCCAAGTGCGCGCCGACGCGCCCTATAAAAATGTGGGTGACTTGCTGGCCGCCATCAAAGCCAACCCCGGCAAACTCAAAGCCTCTGGCACTGGCCAAGGCGGCATTTGGCACTTGGCCATTGCCGGTTTGCTCCGCGACCAAAAAATCGACGCTTCGGCTTTGCCTTGGGTGCCCAGCAATGGCGCGGCACCGGGCTTGCAAGATCTGGTGGCAGGGGGTGTTGATGTCGCACCCGTCTCGTTGCCGGAAGCCCGTTCACTCATCGATGCAGGCAAAGTGCGCAGCATCGCCATCATGAACGACAAGCCCTCGGCGCTCTACCCCAATGTGCCCACCTTGAAATCGGCCATTGGCAGCGACTGGACCATGGCCGCCTGGCGTGGTGTGGTGGCCCCCAAAGGACTGCCCGCCCCCATTCAAGCCAAGTTGGCTAACGCCATGAAAAAAATTGCGGCCAGCAAGGAATACAACGACTTCATGAGCAGCCGTGGCTTTGGCGTGATTTACGCACCGCCAGAAGCTTTCTCAGCCTTCATGGCCAAGTCCAACACCGAGTTGGGCGCCACCATGAAAGCCGTGGGCTTGGTGAAGTGATCGCGTGAAATTCAACGACGCCATTTTTGGTGTGTTGTTGATGGTCCTGGGTGGGGTCGTTTTGACCATCATCCAGGGCTTTCCCAGCATCCCCGGTCAAAAATTTGGTCCCGACCTCTTCCCCGGCTTGATCGCTGGGGGCTTGTTGGTGTGCGGGGTCGTGTTGTGTGTGCAAGGCTTGCGCCAAGGCCAAGCTTGGGTGCAAATGGGTGAATGGGTGCGTCAACCCCGCCGCTTGCTGAGCCTGACCATTTTGCTGGGCGGCATCTCCCTCTACATCGAAGTGTCCGAACAGGTGGGCTTTTTGCCGCTGTCGGTGTTAACGGTGAGCGCGCTGATGATGAGCCTTCAGGTTCGCCCCAGCCGTGCCGTGCTGCTGGCCATCACGTTGAGCCTCATGATTCACACCCTGTTTTATCAGTTGCTTCGCGTGCCTTTGCCATGGGGCTGGCTCATGCCTGTGTCTTGGTAAAGCCTTGGGAGACCCCGCAATGTTGGACACTTTGTCGCAAGCCGCCAGCATGGTGCTGACGACGCAAGTCCTGCTGGTCATGTTGGCCGCAGCCCTTTATGGCTTGTTCGTGGGTTCGGTGCCGGGCCTCACGGCCACCATGGCCACTGCCTTGCTGGTGCCTGTCACGTTCTTCATGGCACCCATTCCTGCAATTGCGGCCATCGTCACCGCCACGGCCATGGCCATTTTTTCGGGCGACATCCCCGGCTGCTTGTTGCGCATCCCGGGCACCCCAGCCTCTGCGGCCTACACCGATGAAGCCTATGCGCTCACGCGCAAAGGGCAGTCAGAGCTGGCCTTGGGCGCGAGCTTGGTGTTTTCGGCCATTGGCGGCCTGTTTGGCACCTTGGTGCTGATGTTCGCTTCGCCCACCCTGGCCGAGTTTGCCTTGCGCTTCAGTTCTTTCGAATATTTTTGGTTGGTCTTGCTGGGCCTGACCTGCGCCATCGTGATCACCACCGCCAGCCCGGTCAAAGGCGTGGTGACCTTGCTGCTGGGCTTGTTGGTGTCTTGCATCGGACTGGGCAACCCTGCCGGCTTTCCTCGCTTCACGTTTGACAACACCGAAATGATGGGCGGCATTGGCATGATTCCCATGATGATTGGCATGTTTGCCATTTCAGAGGTCATTCGGTTTTTGGTGGACACTTCGCCGCCCGCTCCTCCCGTTGTGGGGCAAGTGGGCTCGGTGCTGAGGGGCCAGTGGGAACTCGCCAAGACTTACCCCAAACAAGTGCTGCGGGGCAGCGTGCTGGGCACCGCCGTGGGGGCGCTGCCCGGAGCCGGCGCAGACATCGCGGCCTGGATGTCCTATGCCATCAGCAAAAAACTGTCGAAAACCCCCGAACGCTTTGGCCAAGGTCACCCCGAAGGCATCGTGGAAGCGGGTGCTGCCAACAACAGTGCCCTGGCGGGAGCCTGGATTCCCGCCTTGGTGTTTGGCATTCCTGGTGACTCCATAACGGCCATCATCATTGGGGTGCTCTACATGAAGAACATGAACCCGGGGCCCACCCTGTTCACCACACAACCGCAAAACATTTACGCAGTGTTTTTGCTGTTCATTCTGGCCAACCTCATCTTGATTCCGTTGGGCCTGTTGTGCATCAAGGTGGTCAAGCAAATCTTGCGCGTGCCGCGCGAAGTGCTCATGCCGGCCATTCTCATGTTTTGCTTGGTGGGCACTTTCGCCATCAACAACTCTGTTTTCGACATCGGGGTGATGTTGGTGTGCGGTGCGGTGGCCTACTTGCTTGAAGAAAACGGTTTTCCCATTGCCCCCGCCATCTTGGGGGTGGTGTTGGGCACCATGCTGGAAGAAAACTTCGTCACCTCCATGATCAAAGCCGATGGCGACTTGAGCGCCTTTTTTGGGCGACCCATTGCGGCGGGCTTGGGGGTGGTGACGCTGCTGGTGTGGTTCATCCCAGCGGTCTTGGCGTGGCGCCGACGGCTTCGGGGTTGAGAAACGCATCCACGATGGTTGGGATTTGCCCGCGCATCATTTCACGGCCCTGCACCCAGGTGCAGCCACAGGCTTGGGCCAGCGTGAGCAACGGGGTCATCTCGGGCATGACGATGGCATCGAAAACCACCAACTCGGACGGCAGTTGCGTCACGGCCAGGGGCAAGCGTGAATCGCTCAACATGCCCACCGGCGTGGCGTTGATCAGCACATTCATGCCCTGGATTTGCGGGGGGCCCGTCTCCACCACGGTGGTGGGCGACAAACGTTGGATGCAACCACGAATGAAGGCCACGCGGTCTGCATCGATGTCGTGCAAGCGCATGCGGGCCGGTTGCTGAGCCGCCATGGCACAAGCAATCGCCCCGCCTGCCCCGCCCAATCCCATGAGCATCAGGTGCTGCCCCCGCACCGCCAGGCCACGCCGCTCAAATGCTTTCACGCAGCCCATGCCATCGAAGATCTCACCGGTCCAGCCACCGTCTTGGCGTCGAATCAGCGCATTGATGCCTTGAAGCACTTGGGCTTGGGGGCCCCATTGATCCGCGAGGTTCAAGCCGCGAACCTTGAAGGGGATGGTGAGGATGAAGCCGTCGAAATTGGCCAACTGCATCAAACGCGGCATCACCTCGTCGAACTGGGCCGCAGGCACGTGCAGGGGCACCAACAGGGCATCAACCCCTCGCTGGTGAAACTCCCACGTGATCATTTCGGGAGAACGCACCTGTTCAATGGGGTCACCCACAATGCCATACATGCGCGTTTTGCCCGAGACGAAATCGACTTGATGGCTCACGATGACCCTCGGGTGGCGAGCTTCACACCCGCCACTTTTTCTTGGGCCAACACCAGCGCGGGGACATGGTCTTGGCCATAGCCCAGGGCGCTGGCAAGACTGATGGCCTGATGCACCGCACTGCCCACCATGGCGGGCACTTGGTGGGATTCCGCCAAGTGGATGTAGTAGCGAACGTCTTTGCGGGCGTTGTTCAGCGCAAACCGCAGGCCATCGAGTTGTCCGTCGAGGGTTTTGGCCATGGCTTGAAACAAACCGGAATTCACAGGCCCTTGGGCCACCACGTTCACGAGCTGATGCAAATCCACACCCGCCTTCTGCCCCACGGCAAAAGCTTCTGCGGTGGCCGTGCAAATGGCCTGCCCGATGAAATTGTTCAGCAGCTTGATGGTGTGCCCCGCCCCAGGCCCACCCACACGCCAAACGTGCTCTGCAAAGCAGCGCAACACAGGCTCGATGCGTTCGAAGATGTCGGGCTCCGCGCCCACCATGACGTTGAGCAAGCCGGCCTCGGACTCCACGGGTGAGCGCGACAGCGGCGCATCGACAAACACCACCGACTGGGCTTCGCAACGCGCACGCAACATCGCCGAGGACTGGGGCTCGCTGGTCGAGCAATCGATGACGATCAAGCCCGGTTGCGCACCATTGAGCACGCCGTTGGGGCCCAGCATGACTTGCTCGACTTCAGGGGAACCGGTGACGCACAAAAAAAGCAACTCGGCGCCTTGCGCCAATTCGGCATGAGACGGTGACACTTGGGCACCAACGGCCAGTAAATCTTGCAATCGCTGCGTTTGTTGGTGGATGGTGAGCGAGAGTGCATGGCCTTTGAGCAACAAATGCTTGGCCATGCCATGACCCATCATGCCCGACGCCCCCACAAAACCAATGTTCATGCTGTTCTCCGTATTGCTGGGATGACCTCGCTTGCCACGGAGTCAGTCAAAACCACGCCCGATGTGTCATCAAGGCTTCAGCGTAGAGTCAATGCGGAGGATGGGGGAGAGGGTAAACGTGGTGCCCGGGACCGGAATCGAACCGGTACGCTGCCTCTCAGCGAGCGGCGGATTTTAAGTCCGCTGTGTCTACCAATTTCACCACCCGGGCACGGGCGTCATTGTCGGTCAATTCGTGACGGAACTCGGTGATGCGTCCTGGGGCACGGTTTGCTCCACCAACCGCACGCGCTGTCCGGCCTCATCGGGAATCCACACCTTGGCCCCTTGGAAAAACACATCGAGCAATTTCCAGTTGGGCGCGGCGAGGGTCCAGGGGGACCGACCGTAGGCGCTCTTGCCCATGCCACTGGCCAACTTGAAATGCGTGAGTTGGCCTTGGCCATCCCAGGCACACACCCAAGTCGCCGCCTTGGACATGAAATACACATACTCAGCCGGCTTGTAAACCGCCACGGGTGCCACCGCGGTGGGTGTGCCGGTGGAAGTGGCGCACACGGCGGCATCCGATGTGGCGCTGGCGGTGTAGGTTGAAGTCGGGTTCAAGGAACCGCTCGTCGGTGCCGGCGCTGGGACAGGCGCAGGCGCGGGTGTGGGCGTCAAATCAGGCGCAGGGGTCGACGCAGGTGCAGGGCTTGCCGCCGGATTGGGCGCCGGCGTTGCGCCAGCGTCGGATGCTGGGGCAGACGGGCTGGCCGCATCGGCGGCAGGTGGCTGTGTCGCCGCATCTGCGGCACTGGGAATTTGGGGTTGAACCTCCAGCGTGCGCTGGCCATCGGGGGTTTGCGTTTCGCCTTCTGCCCACAGGGACTGAAGTTGCTTCCAGGCCTGAACCACGGGCTCGAAGGGATAGGCCCACACCAACGCAATCACCACCACCAACGCACCCGCCACCACGCTCACGCCACTGGGCATGTGCCAATTGGAGGTGCTGGGGTAGCGCGGGTCGTTGAAATCCACCTGCGTTTGGTTGAGGCGAATGATGCCTTGCAGTTGCTGACGGTCCACTGTCGGGTTGGCCTCATCGGTCTCGTCGGCGGTCAAAGGGGCGGCCGTCTCTTCGACACCCAAAGCCTTGAGGACACGACGACGGGATTGGCGCTTGATGGACTCGGAATAAAAGTGGCCCTCTCCCCCGTCTTCCAGCTCGCGCAGTTGCGCCACCGACAAGGAAGTCAGATTCGAGAGGGTTTGTAAATCCAGAGATTTCGACTCGCGCAGTGCTCGCAAGTCCTGGGGTTGCGCCATTGGGTCCATGGCCATTCCTCTAACAACGCAAATAGGGAAGTGGCATTATCACCGCTTGAAATGGCCATCAGGCCGCAGAGCGCCAACTGCGCCACAGGCGCACAAGCCCCAGCGCTTGTTGGTGCCAAAAGCCTTGGCCATAGTCACGCCCCAACTCGACTTGGTCGCGAATCCCCGTCTCGTAAAAATGCGGGTCGTAGCGGGCGGTGCGAAAGATCAAGTCCCACCAAGGGAACAGCACGCCAAAATTGTGCCCCCCGAGCACCGCACCTGGAAATTCATGGCCGATGCCAATGGCATGGTGCAAGCGATGAAAGCGCGGGCTCACGAACCACCGTTCGGCCCAAGGCCACCACGCCAATCGCAAGTTGGCGTGCTGCAGGCTTTCGGCCAGTTGCGTGAGGGCGACCCAGACCAAAAACTGACCCGGTTCAACCCCGATGATCAGAGCCACCACACTCATGAGGCTGGCGTGCAAGGCGTCGTCGAGCAAGTGGTTTCGGTTGTCCGTCCAGGCGTTGAGGTGGCGCTGCGAATGGTGCAAGGCATGCAGTGCCCACAAAGGTTCCCATTGGTGTTGCAAGCGGTGGTAGCCATAGTTGAGCGCATCCAGCACCACCAGATAAATGAGGAAGCTCACCCACCCGACATCGGTCACGCCGGGCCACAATTGATCGATGCTGAAAGTGGGTAGGCCCGCCAGTCGCAAGGCATTGATGAACGCCTGCACCCAGGGCTCCAGCGTGAAGAAAAACACCAGCCGAAAAACCCCCAGCCGATGAATCAAGGTGTAGAGCACGTCGACCCGCACCTGCGCAGTCCATTGCGGCGGCTCCACGGGCCGCCAACGCTCCAAGGGCATGAGCACCCCGGCAATGAAAATCACTTGGCACAAGCCCATGACCCACCACGCCATGGCGGTGTAGCCCATCTCCAGCAAGTTCCCCAGACCCATGGCAAATAACAAGGGGGCAACCCACTCGCTGTAGATGGCATCTTGCAACGACTGCAACCCCTCCCACCAGTTCATGGCTTGCTCCCCGATTGGAGTGCCAGTGGCGCGCGTTGCTGAACCCACGCCTGATAGGCCGGGTGGTGATCGAGGGTGTCGAAGCAAAACCCTTTGGCCTTGAGGCCGTCGATCAAGGGACGCAAAACGACTGGCGCCCACGGGTCTTGACGCGACCAAATGCCCAAGTGGGCCACCAGAATGTCGTTGGGCCGAATTCGGGTCAAGGCTTGTTGCAGCAGCTTGGTGTTGGGGAAGCGGTCGCTGGGCAACTCATCGCCTAAAAAACCAGCGGGCGACCAGCCCACATGGTCATAGCCGCAAGCACGAGCGACCTTCACCAAGGCCTCAGAGGTTTTGCCACCCGGTGCACGAAACAAGGGCAAGGCGGCGACCCCCGTGAGCGCTTCCAAACGATGGGCAGCGCGGCGAATCTCGGCGCAATATTGAGGGGCAGACCAATTCAGGGTGCGTCCCGCTTGGGGGCCCGCACTGGGCCGCACTTTGAAGTGGCCATTGGGCAAGTCGGCTTTCCAATACACGTGGTCAAAGGTGTGGGATGCAAAGCGATGGCCCTCTTGGGCTCGCGCGCGCCACCAGGGGGCCCAGTGTTCACCCAGGCTGCCATCGCCTTGTTGGGTGCGCTCATTGGCCGCAAAGAAAGTGACGCGAACTTGGGTCTCGCGCAACACCTCGGCAATGAGGGGGGCCACCCCCATGTGTCCGGTATCGAAACTCAAGTAAACCCGCTGGTGACAGCTGGCGGGCGGCTCGGGAATGGGGCGCGCTGCAGCGGCCCCAGCCCCGCCAAGGGCCAAACCCAAGCCCAGGTTCAGTGCCCAACGCTCACTGAGCCTTGGCGCGCGCCATCGTGAAAATGCCATGGGGCGATTTTCCCACCTTGATTTGTCGAACCACCCGGCCCGAAGCCAAGTCCACCACGCTCATGCGGCCAATCCAGCGCGACGACACCAGCAAATACTTTTGATCAGCCGTCACTTCCATGCAGTCTGGGCCACCCGGCCCTGGCAGGGTGCGCACCACTTTGAAGGTGGTGTAGTCGATCTGGCTGATGGTGTTGGCCACCCGGTTGCTCAAGAAAACATGTCGGCCATCGCCCAAGGCGCGGAAGGCATGCGCGCCATCGCCCGTCTCGATTTGGCCGACTTTGCGCGCTGGGTTTTGCGTGATGTCGTAGATCTGCACAAACCGATCGCCGGTGAGGGCCACCAACAAATGCTTGTCGTCGGGGGTGCCAAACACATCGGCGGGCATGGCCCCTATGGGGAGCCGCCACTTCAGGGTTTGGGTGGCCAAATCCACCGCCACCAACTCGTTGCTGTCTTGCATGGTGGACCACATCGTCGTGCTTTTGCTGTCGATCCAGATGTGGCTGGGGGTTTTGCCTGAAGGGATGCGCTTGGCCAAAGTGGGTTGACGCCCATCCCAGCGGTAAATGTCGATGTGGTTGAGCCGGTTGGCCACCGTCACAAACCACTTCATGTCCGGCGAGAAGCGCAGGTGGTAGGGGTCGAGGGTGCCCCGGATTTCACGCTGCACCTCAGCGGTTTGGGGGTCGACAAACAACAAGGAGTTGCCGCCCGCATTGGCCACGATGATGGACTGACCATCGGGGGTGAGGTAGAGGTGATGCGGCTCTTTGCCGGTGGGTATTTTTTTGATCGTGGACCAACTCGTGGGGTCAATCACGCTGATGTTGGCGTCCAAGGAATTGAGCACAAATAACGGCGGCGCGGCCCAAGCCCAAGACACCAAACTTGCGCCAGCCATTGCGCACAACCACCGCAGCACAGTCCGCATAAATCCACCGTTTGAAAGACGACACCGCAGTCTACCGCCAGACCCTATGATCGACCCATGACCAAGGTCAATCTTCTGGGCACAGCGCTGGAAATCGAGTGGCTGACGCCTCAGGTGGCGAGCCCACAGCCAGGACCCCACCCCACGCTGGTGTTTTTGCACGAAGGGCTGGGCAGTGTGGCCCTGTGGCACGCCCGCCAGCCGTGGTGGACCCAGCAACTGTGCGACGCCATGGGCTGGCCCGGCTTGGTGTATTCGCGCCAAGGGTATGGGCAATCGGACACCATTGCCGATGTGCGGGGCACCCAACGCCACGGCCCCGACTACCTGCACCGACACGCTTGGGAGGTGTTGCCCGAATTGCTGTCCGAATTGGGCATCGAGCGGCCGGTGCTGGTGGGTCATTCCGATGGCGGCAGCATTGCGCTGATCCATGCCGCGCGACACCCCGTCACGGCCTGCGTGGTCATGGCGCCGCATGTGCTCGTCGAGCCCATTTGCATTGAAGCCATCAGCCAAGCCAAACAGGCCTTCGAACACGGCGACTTGCGTGCCCGCCTGGCCCGCTTCCACGACGATGTGGACACCGCGTTTTGGCAATGGTGCGACGTGTGGCTCTCGGAGCCGTTTTCGCACTTCGACATCCGCCACTTGTGCCGCGACATCACCGCCCCCGTGCTGGCCCTGCAAGGCCGGGAAGACGCCTACGGCACCTTGGCACAAATTGAAGGCATTGAGCCCAGCGGCTGCATCGAGCGCGTGGTGTTGGAGCAATGTGGCCACTCCCCCCATCGCGATCAGCCCGCGTTGGCCTTGACCCAGGTGGCGCATTTTTTGCGGCAACTGTGAAAGAATGACGGCATGAGTCAAGACGCATTGAACACCGAACGCTTTCACCGTTTTCTGGCCGATTTCACTCAATTCATGGATGGGCAGCCCAGCGAAGCCGATGTCCTCAGCCAGGGTCGGGACATCCTGGCGCAACTGGTCAGCCAAGACGACTGGCTCAGCCCTGAATTGGCGCAACCCCACCCGCAGCATTACCAGCAATACCTGCTCTACCTCGACCCCAAGGAACGCTTCAGCGTGGTGAGCTTTGTGTGGGGCCCCGGCCAAGCCACCCCCGTGCACGACCACACCGTTTGGGGCCTGATCGGCATGTTGCGAGGCTCGGAAATCGCCCAGCCCTATTCCCGCATGAGCGATGGCCGCTGGGCCCCGGCGGGCCTGGCCCTCGATTTGCACCCCGGCGATGTCGAGGTGGTGTCGCCCCGCGTGGGCGATGTCCATCAGGTGCGCAATGCCCACGCCGACCAAACCTCCATCAGCATCCACGTGTATGGGGCCGACATTGGCAAGGTGAATCGCCACGTGTATTTGCCCGATGGCAGCCGCAAGGACTTCATCTCGGGCTACAGCAATCGGCCCGCACCGGCCGAAGCTGCGGTTGTGCCGCACGCTGCCGATCCCACGCCGGCAGCTTCGCCCACCGAAGCCACGCCGCCGGTGGCGGTTGCCACCAGCACCGTCCCATCGGCCTTTCCCCGGGTGGGCCCACGCGAGGTGCACCAAGCCTGGAAAGACCTCACCGAAATCGCCTTGCTCGATGTGCGTGAAGAAGACCCTTACGCACAAAGTCACCCTTTGTTCAGCGCCAACCTGCCGCTGTCGCGCATCGAAGCCGACGCCTGGCGCCGACTGCCGCGTCGCACGGTGCGCATCGTGGTGTTCGATGCCGGTGAAGGCTTGGCCGAGCCTGCTGCCGCCAAACTCCGTGCCCTGGGCTACTCCGATGTGAGCCTGCTCGAAGGCGGCCTCACCGGTTGGGCCGCCGCAGGCCTGGAGCTGTTTCGCGACGTGAACGTGCCCAGCAAGTCATTTGGCGAATGGGTGGAAGACCAGCGCCACACTCCCTCGCTGTCGGCCCAGGAAGTCAAAGCCCTGCTCGACAAGCAAGCCGATGTGGTGGTCATGGACGTGCGCCGTTTCGACGAATACCAAACCATGAACATCCCCGGCAGCGTGTCCGTGCCCGGCGCCGAGTTGGTCATGCGCGCGCGGGCCTTGGCGCCCAACCCCAGCACCCGCATCGTGGTCAATTGCGCGGGGCGAACCCGCAGCATCATTGGCACGCAATCCTTGGTGAACGCGGGCGTCCCCAACCCCGTGTGTGCGTTGCGCAATGGCACCATTGGCTGGACGCTGGCGGGTCAGTCGCTGGAGCACGGCGCCCAGCGCCGCTTTCCCGATGTCGTCCCCGACGAGGTGCTCACCCGCGCTCGGCAATCGGCCTTTGCAGTGGCCATTCGTGCCGGCGTGCAACGCATCCAGCGCGAGGAGTTGCTCGACTTCCAAGCCCAGACCGACCGCACCACCTACGTGCTGGATGTGCGAACCCCCGAGGAATACGCCCAAGGGCATTGGCCGGGTGCGCTCAGCACCCCCGGCGGCCAGTTGGTGCAAGAAACCGACCACACCGTGCCCGTGCGCGGCGCGCGCATCGTGTTGTGTGACACCGACCAGGTTCGCGCCCCCATGACGGCTTCTTGGCTGGCCCAAATGGGCTGGGAGGTGCATTTGCTCCAAGGCCTGTCGCCCGAAGACCTGAGCGACACCAGCCCCTCACCCAACCCCCAGCCGGCTTGGCCACCGGGTGTGCAATCGGTGACGCCGGAAACCCTCAAGGCCTGGTTGGCCGATCGCCAAAACCTCACCCAAGTGATCGATGTGGGCCCCAGCGCGGCCTACGTCAAACGCCACATTCCGGGCGCTTGGTGGGTGCTGCGCACCCATCTGGCACAAGACTTTGCGCGCGTGCACAAAGCCAATCGCTTTGTGGTCACTTGCCAAGATGGTTTGTTGTCGCCGCACGTGGTGCCCGAGGTGCAAGCCTTGGTTCGGGCTGGCGTCGAGGTGTGGTGCCTGGCGGGTGGCAACGCCGCCTGGTGGGAACAAGGCCTGAGTGGTCAGGCGGGTGAATCCTATGTGGTGAGCCAGCGCATCGACCGCTATCGCCGCCCCTACGAAGGCACGCAAGTCTCACCCGAGGCCATGCAGGCCTACCTCGACTGGGAGTTTGGTTTGGTGGCCCAGCTCCATCGCGACGGCAGCCACCACTTCAAAGTCATTTAATCGCCATCGGGCGCCTTGGTGGTTTTGCTGGCCGAGGCGCGTTTGGCCAGGGGCATGGACGCCTCGACCAGGCTGGCGTGCAAGGCGGCACCCAGCGGCAAGATTTCATCGTTGAAGTCGTAGCGATTGTTGTGCAAGGGGTAGAGCCCTGGCCCACTGAGCGCGCCCTGGCCAATGCGCACATAAGCCCCCGGCTTGGCTTGCAGCATGAAGGAAAAATCTTCCCCGCCCATGCTGGGGGTCATGTCGCGCCAGACCCGGTCTTCGCCCACCAAGCCCTCGGCCACCCGCGCCGCAAACTCCGCTTCAGGCGCGGTGTTGATGGTGGCGGGGTAAATGCGCTCATAGGTAACCTGAGCCGTGGCCCCAAAGCTTTGCGCCAAGGTTGGGCACAAGAGGGTGAGCCGCCGTTCGATCTCGTCTTGCACCGCTTCGGTGTAGGTGCGCACCGTGCCCACCAACACCGCCTCGCTGGGGATCACGCTCATGGCTTGCACGCTGCCCGACTGCAAGGCGCAAATGCTCACCACCGCTTGGTCAAAGGCGGAGAGGTTGCGCGACACCAGGCTTTGAATGGCGGTGATCAAGTGGCCGCTCACCAGCACCGGGTCCACCGTGTGCTGCGGCCGCGCCGCGTGCCCGCCGCGCCCACGCACCGTGATTTCGATGCGGTCCACCGCCGCCTGCATGGGCCCAGGGGTCACCCCCACCACGCCCAAGGGCGTCTCGGGTGAGTTGTGCTGGGCAAAGATGCGGTCACAAGGGAAGCGCTCGAACAAACCATCGTCCATCATGGCGCGCGCACCGGCATGGCCTTCTTCGCCAGGCTGAAAAATCAGGACGGCCTGTCCCCGAAACCGACGCGTCTGCGCCAGATAGCGGGCCGCGCCAATGAGCATGGCGGTGTGACCATCGTGGCCACACGCATGCATGGCCCCGGCGTAGCACGATTTCCAGTTGAACTCGTTGTGCTCTTGCATGGGCAAGGCATCCATGTCGGCCCGCAGGCCCACCATGCGAACACCCGATCGGGGCGCGGGCGAGCGGCCATTGATCACACCCACCACACCGGTGCCGCCAATGCCCGTGTGAACCTCATCGACCCCGCACAACTTGAGGGCCTCGACCACCCGTTTGGCGGTGTAGTGCTCCTCGAAGGCCAACTCGGGGTGGGCGTGCAAGTCGCGTCGAAAGGCAGTGAGCTCCGGGTGGAACTCCGCGATTTGGGCAAACACCGGGCCCAAACCCAACCGATGACTCGCATTCATGACCGCACCTCCGTCACGCCCTCGGGCAATTGCTGTTTTTTGAATTCTCGCCACAGCAGGTAAGCCCCGCTGATCACCACCACCAGGGCACCCCACACCACCGGCATATCGGGAACCTGGCCAAACAACAGCCAGCCCCAAGCGGTCATGTAAAGGATTTGCTGATACATGAAGGGTCCAATCACGGCCGCCGAGGCGTAACGGTGAGCGGCCGCCGAAAAATAATGCCCCAGCCCACCACACAAGCCCGTGACCAAAAAAGCCAGCCACGTGAGCCAGCCCGTGGGGGTTTGCCAGTCCCACAAAGCCAGGGGAGCAAACGCCAGCGTCGACACCAGGGCCGACACCCATTGGGTGGCTGCGGGGTGCTCGTCACGCCCCAAACGTCGGGTCAACAAATTGAACAGGGCATAGAACACGGCGTTGACCACGCACAACAAAATGGCGGGATGAAAGCCGTTGGTGCCGGGCCGAATGATGATGAGCACGCCCACAAAGCCCAGGGCAATCGCCATCCAACGCTGCACGTCCAGCGACTCTTTCAACCAAACCGTAGAGAGCAGCGCAATGAGAATCGGCACTGAAAATTGAATGGCGCCCGTTTCGGCCAACTGCAAATATTGCAAGGCCCAAAAGTTCATGGCCGTCATGGTCACCAGCATGAGGCCACGCAGAATTTGCAAGCCCGGACGATTCACCTTCACCAGTTGCCAGCCCAGGCTGGGCCCAAAGAGGCCAGCGGTGATGATGGTGTGTAACAAAAATCGCACCCACACCACCTGAATCACGGGAATGCTTTGCACCAACCACTTGGCACTGGCATCCAAAGTGGCGAACATCAGTGTCGCCAAGGACAACAACAAGATCCCTTTGCGCCGGTTGTGAGCGGTGTCGCTCAGCCATTCACTCATTAAGATGCCCCCAACGTGTTCACCCGATTGTAGGAATTTGCCATGCTCGATCCCCAAGCCCAGTCACTCATCCAACTCCTGGCCGACAACCGGGTGCCCGCTGTCAACGAATTGAGCGTGGCCGACGCCCGCAAGGCCTACAAAGACCGCCGCAGCTATTCGCAGCCCGAGCCCCCGGCCATGGCCGCCGTGCAAGACCTTTCGATTCAAACGCCAGACGGCGCCTTGCCCTTGCGCCTGTTCCGACCGAACGCTCAAACCACGCCTCAGCCCGCGTTGGTTTATTTCCACGGTGGGGGCTGGACGATTGGCGACTTGGACACCCACGATGTGCTGTGCCGCCAGTTGGCCCTGGCCTCGGGTTGCGTGGTGATTTCGGTGGACTACCGCCTCGGGCCCGAGCACAAGTTTCCGGCCGCTTACGACGATGCCTTGGCCGCCACCCGAGAGGCCTTTGCTCAGGCCTCGGCTTGGGGGCTGGACCCCCAGCGCATGGCGGTGGGTGGCGACAGTGCCGGCGGCAATCTGGCCGCTGCCGTCTGCCTGGGTTTGCGTGGCACCGACTGTGCACCCGCCTTCCAGTTGTTGATCTACCCCGCCACCCAGCAAAAGCCCGACACCCATTCCTATCACGCCAATGGCGAAGGTTATGTGCTCACCCAAGCGGCCATGCATTGGTTCACCGACCACTACTTGCGCAGCGACGCCGATGTGTCCGATTGGCGCGCCTCACCGCTGGCCGCCACCGACCACAGCGGCTTGCCGCCGGCCTTGGTGATCACCGCTGGCTACGACCCCTTGCGCGATGAAGGCTTGCTGTATGCCGACGCCCTTTCGCGCGCGGGCACACCCTGCCAATACCTGTGTTTCGAGCGGCAAATCCATGGCTTCATCACCATGGGCCGCATCATCGATGAGGCCAACACCGCCATCGAGCTGTGCGGTGCCGCCTTGCGCCGGGCCTTGCCCGCGCGCTGATCAGGATCAGGCGCGAACCTCGTAAATCCCCAGCTTGCGTTGCAGCGGCGCTTCGTCGGCCATGAACACGAAGCTGGGTCGTTGGGCGTCGAGGTTGGTCAAGGTCACCGGCACATAGCCGGGGGCGCAGGCGGTGTCGGCTTCGGCCAAGGTGAAGGCCGAGTTCAACACCTGCACCTGGGCACGGCCTTCGATCACGTGGAAAACCACCGCCGTGGACCGAACCGGCAAATTCAGGGTTTGGCCGGGCCGCAACATCAAGGCATAAAAGCCCAAGATGTTCTCGGCATCGCGCCCCGTCTCGGGGTTGACGTAAGTGACTTGAATCGCGTCTTGGTGGGGGTGCGACTCGGCCAGGGCCTCCAGTTGGCCGCGCACCGTTTGCCAGGGGTAACGCAACATGGGGTAGGCCTTGTTGCTGCGCTCGAACATGGGGGTGGGCAACACCCCACCAGCGGCATAAGCCACATCGCCGCGCCCAGACGTGGCCGGTTGGGCTTGGCCATTCACGTGATACGACGCCTCGAGGTAATACACCAGGGGCAAGTCCAGCACATCCAGCCACGTGACGGGGTCGGTGCCGTCGTGGCCATGTTCGTGCCAAAGCCCGGTGGGTGTGAGGATGAGGTCGCCGCGCGACATGGGGCATTTCTCGCCTTCCACCGTGGTGTAGGCTCCCTCGCCCTCAATGATCATGCGCACCGCATTGGGCGTGTGCCGATGGGCGGGTGCCCATTCACCCGGCAACAACAACTGAATGCCCAAATACATGGCCGAAGAAGCTTGCATTTTGTCGAGGCCATGCCCCGGGTTGGCCAACACCAACACCCGACGTTCGGCCTTTTCGATCGGCGTGAGCCGACCCGCTTCGAGCAACAGGGGTTTGAGCTGCTGATACGACCAGGCAGTGGGCTGGGTTCTGGGCTTGGGTGTGTTGGCAGGCATCACCCCGCGCAAGCTGGGCCACAACGGCACCAGGTTTTGCGCGGTCAAGGCTTCCAAGTAGTCGGCGGGCAAGTCTTCGAGGCGGCCCAAATCAGTCATGCTGGCTCCTTCAGGGCAATTCAATGGCAATGCCCCATGGCTGGAATTGTGACACCGCCCGACCAGCCGCCCTGCTGCGCATTGGACAAGGGCGGCGGCGTGCGTCAGGCCGCCCGCCGGCCGTGCAACACCTTGAGGTTCATCTCGGCAGACAAGGTGCTGGCGTAGAACTTCTCGATCATTTCGACCGAGGTGCGGGCATTGCGGGCGAGGGTGAGCAAATCGATGGCCCCCCCATAGATCAGCCGAAAAGTGATGGCTGTGTGCCGCAAGCTGTAAATGGAGCGCTCCGAGCCGTGTGGGCCTTGCTTGAGATCGGCCGTTTGCAAAATCCAGTTGAACAACCAGCCCATGATGTCCAGGGCTTTTTTGCGGTTGGGTTGCCGATCAAACAAGGCTTGCTCCAGGGCATCTAGCACAAAGTCCGTGCGCATGGAGCTACTGACCCGCCAGCCCACGATGCGCCGAGCAAATACATCGATCACAAAAGCCACGTATTG